>Ga0302236_1000688_pt1 | contig 28240 bp, 25 predicted proteins | sample AAG_UR_Gly_MG_FD_193509 | JGI IMG/M metagenome (GOLD analysis project Ga0302236, IMG submission 193509) | Enriched activated sludge microbial communities from anaerobic digester in WTTP, New Holstein, Wisconsin, United States - AAG_UR_Gly | ecosystem: Engineered > Bioreactor > Anaerobic >...
AAGGGATGGCAGTATAAAGCTTGCCCAAATCACTTCGGTAAAAGCGATTTTTGAAAAGTTCAAGGTCATCTATAAGGGAAAATTGAAATTCTCTCTGGATTCCGGAAAAAGGTTGTATCTTCATCGCGCTTTTTATGAGAAACCCCGATTTTGAGACTTTATGCTCGTTTTCGGGGTTTTGTTTCTGCAAAGATACAACTTAATTATTTATAAATCAAATATTTAAGCCTTTTCTGAAAGTGCCTAATTATATAGCAACCCCGCTACTAATACCTTTTTCTCGGTTTGTAGTGAGTATGTAGCAGATCATGAGCTTTATGGCTGTTAGCCTCTCCAAGAAATTCTTTGTAAAGGCTTACTACTTCAGGATTATCATGCGATTTACGTAGAGACATACCTTCGTCCTCAGCATAAATTGCTTCAGCACGTTTCTTCCTGATTTCCAGTGATGTTGGAATAGGCTGACCACCACCACCAAGACATCCGCCCGGACATCCCATAATCTCAATGAAATGGTAATTAGCTTCGCCAGACTGAACCTTTTCCATAAGAACTTTAGCATTTGCCAATCCATGGGCAACAGCCACATTCAAATCAACACCTTCAAGAAAACTCCACTCGGGCTTTACATTCTTAATTTTAATTGTTGCTTCTCTAACACCTTCCATACCACGAACCGGAGTAATATTCAGATTAGTGAAAGGCACTTCACGACCAGTAACAATTTCATATGCAGTACGTAATGCAGCTTCCATAACACCACCGGTAGCACCGAAAATCACTCCTGCTCCGGTTGATTCACCAAGGATGCTGTCATATTTTTCATCTTCAAGCTTTTCAAAATCAATACCGGCCTGGCGTATCATCATTGCCAGTTCGCGTGTTGTAAGGATATAATCCACATCCTGATATCCGCTGTCACGCATTTCAGGGCGGTTTGCCTCAAATTTCTTGGCAGTACATGGCATTATTGAAACCACAATCATATCCTGAGCCTTAATATTGATTTTGTCAGCATAATACGTTTTAGCCAGAGCTCCAAACATCTGCTGCGGTGATTTGCAGCTCGAAAGATTCTTCAGCAAATCGGGGAAGATATGTTCCTGGAATTTAATCCATGCCGGCGAACATGAAGTCATAAGCGGAAGCGCCGTATTTTCATCGTTATCTACCAGAACCTTTTTCAGGCGTGTAAGAAGCTCAGTACCTTCTTCCAGAATAGTAAGGTCAGCAGTAAAGTCAGTATCAAGAACTTTACTGAAACCTATTTTCTTCAGTGCTGATACAAGTTTTCCTGTTACCCTTAATCCCGTGTCAAAACCAAGGTCTTCGGCAAGAGCCACACGAACGGCAGGCGCTGTTTCAACAACAACAAACTTATTGGGATCATAAATGGCATCCCATACTTCATCAATATAAGTACGTTCAGTAAGAGCACCTGTCGGGCAACGATTTACGCATTGTCCGCAGTTTGTACAAACTACTTCATTCAATGGCTTACCAAGAAAGGTAGAGATCTTCTGCTGATCTCCCTTATTTATCACTGCCAATGCACTCACAGCCTGCAGGTCAGTACATGTACGAACACAACGCTGGCAACGGATACATTTACTATCATCCTTAACAATTGAAGGTGAGCTTATATCCTGAATTTTATCCTTTGGCTTTACAAGATCAAGAAAAACATGATCGCCAATACGATACTCGCTTGAAAGGGTCTGAAGTTCACAATTACCATTCTTAAAGCATTTTGTACAGTCCGAATTGTGTTCTGACAACAGTAACTCAATAATATGTTTACGCGATGTTCTTACCTTTTCGCTGTTGGTAAACACTTCCATTCCCTCAGAAACAGGAGTGGCACAAGCTGCTGCAAGTAATTTTGCTCCTTTTACTTCAACCACACAAACACGGCAATTACCAGCCACATTTAAATCGGGGTGATCGCAAAGAGTTGGAATACGAAAATTGATTCGGCGGGCAGCTTCCAGAATAGTTGTACCTTCTTCAACTGAAACCGGTATATTATTTATCTTTAGATTAACCAAATACTTACTCATAATTATATTCTTTTAAGGTTTTTAGTAAATAATTTCTTCCCTGAAGTTATCAACGATAGAATTAAAAGGATTACCAACCGATTGTCCCAAACCACATTTGGCAGCAATACGCATGGTAGCAGTGAGCTTTTTCAGATCATCGAGGTATGATGGTGGTTTTTCACCTCTTTTTACAGCTTCAATACCTTTTAATAACTGCTGACAACCAACGCGACAGGGAGTACACTGTCCGCATGATTCCTCAGTAAAGAACTCAAGATAGTCGTGCAGCACATTATACATTGAACGTGAACTGTTGAAAATCATCATCGAACCACCGGTAGGAATTCCTTCGAATCCAATAATTGTATCATTAAACTTTTTACGCGGAACACAATGCCCTGATGCACCTCCTACCTGAACAGCCTTGGCATCGCCATCAGCAAATTCATTAACAAACTGATTCAATGGCATACCAAGTTCCAGTTCATAAATCCCTGGTATAGGAGTGTCGCCTGAAACTGAGAAAACTTTTGAACCGCGGGAGTCTTTGGTTCCAAGTTCTTTAAATTTCTGAACACCCAACCTCGAAATCATTGTAACATATACCAGTGTTTCAACATTATTGATTACTGTAGGTTTCTTATTGTAGCCTGCAACAGTAGGATAAGGAGGTTTGTTTCTTGGCTCGCCCCTGTATCCTTCCATTGATTCAAATAAAGCGCTTTCTTCACCGCAAACATAAGCACCGCTTCCGGAACGTGTAGCTATCTGAAAATCGAGGTTCCTGTCTCTTAAATGTTTATTAAAATCATCAAGTTTTTTCTGAAGGCTCTTTAAAAGAAAATTATATTCACCACGAATATAAATATAGCCTTCCTTGGCACCTATGACATATCCGCAAATTGCCATTCCTATGAAAACTTTTTCAGGCACTCTGTCAAGTATTTCCCGATCTTTGAATGTACCCGGTTCACCTTCGTCGGCGTTACAGATTACATATTTAACATCGCTGTCTTCATTTTTGGTGAATTTCCATTTCAATCCTGTAAGAAATCCTGCACCTCCCCTTCCCTTCAAACCTGAATCAATAAGATCCAGAATTATATCATCAGCAGGTTGTGCAAGTGCTTTATCCAATACGTCCAGAAGATTGCAATCTTCGTCCATTTGGAATATTATATCTACTTTTTTAATTGGCTTGTCCATCTTAGGTTAATTTTAAGTTATTAATTTTTTTACTATTTTCTGGCAATTTCTTCAATAACCTCTATGGCCTTTTGCGGAGTTAATTCGGCATATACTTCATCGTTTACAAGCATAACAGGCCCTTTATGACACCATCCAAGGCAATTTACTGTGAGAAGGGTGAACATTTTGTCATGTGTAGTCTCTCCTGCTTTGATTTTCAGCAGATTTTCAAGAGCCAGCAACACTTCATCCTTACCTTTCATATGACAGGTAATAGTTTTACAAATCCTTATGATATTTTTTCCGCGCGGAACAGTATCAAGGAAAGTGTAAAATGAAGCAGTACCATAAACATCAGCGGCAGAAAGATCAAGCTCTCTGGCCACAGCAATCATAGCATCTTCAGAAAGGCATCGTTCTTCCTGAACAATACCTTGAAGAACAGCCATTAAGCTGTTACGGGTTTTTCCATGCTTTCTGACAAGCTTTTGGACTAGTTGATCAGTTTTCGACATTTATCCTCCGTAATTAATTTAAATTATTGAAATACAATGTGTTATCAATTCCATTGTTAGCGCACTAACAATGGAAGACAAAAGTAAGTAATTCATTTGTTATAAAATTAACAATACTTCATTTTTTTTTGCCAAATACAACATTTAGAATTAATCTAAATATAAAAAACTCCGGAAATAGCTTAATAATAGCATTTTACAATGAAATCTAACAAGTATTAAAGTTGAATAAATTATAATAAAAATCCTTATCTTCATAATTATATTTTAATGGTTCATACGAAACCAAAAACATATACCTATCTATAATTCTCAATATTTATATACCTTTGCGCACCAATTCTAAATGAGGCAAGTTTTTTTATTTTGAATTAATTTAGTGTAAATCAAATAATTATAAAAATTATGAGAATTCTGAATGTTAATGCCCGCGAAATTCTTGATTCGCGTGGTAACCCAACCGTTGAAGTTGATATTGAACTTGAAGATGGTGCTTTAGGTCGTGCTATGGTTCCCAGCGGAGCATCAACCGGTGAGCGTGAAGCTACTGAACTTCGTGATGGCGATAAAACACGTTATCTCGGCAAAGGCGTTTTAAAAGCTGTGAAAAATGTTAATAAGGTCATTGCTAAAGAAATTGAAGGGCATTTTTTTGTTAATCAGCGTGAGCTTGATTATTTTATGGTAAATCTGGATGGCACACCTAACAAATCAAAACTTGGTGCCAATGCCATACTCGGAGTATCAATGGCTTATGCAAGAGCTGAAGCTATGAGCGCCGGTATTCCGTTGTATCAGTATCTTGGAGGCAGCAATGCACATGTTATACCGGTTCCGGCACTGAATATTATAAACGGTGGTAGTCATGCTGATAATAATGTTGATTTTCAGGAATTCATGATCGCTCCTCATGGTGCTACATCATTTAGAGAATCAATACGTATGGGCGCTGAAGTATTCCATGCTTTGAAATCGGTTCTTAAGAAAAAAGGATATTCAACCGGTGTAGGTGATGAAGGAGGTTTTGCTCCCGATTTAAAATCAAATGAAGAAGCCGTTGAAGTGATCCTTGAAGCTATACATAAATCCGGTTACAAACCCGGTGATGAAGTAAGTATTTGCCTTGACCCTGCTGCCAGCGAACTCTGGGATAACGGGAAGTACAAAATGTTTAAAAGCACCGGCAATCTACTTAGCAGCGATGATATGATAAAACTTTGGGAAAACTGGGTCAGACAGTATCCTATTGTTTCAATTGAAGACGGACTTGCTGAGAATGACTGGGACGGATGGAGGAATTTAACAAAAGTGCTTGGAAATAAGATAGAAATTGTAGGAGATGATCTTTTCTGTACAAATAAAAAAATCCTGGCTGAAGGTATTGAAAAAGGAGTTGCCAATTCGGTTCTGATTAAATTAAATCAGATAGGAACCGTTACTGAAACTCTGGAAACTATAGAATTAGCCTACAAAAACAGTTATAATTGCTTTGTTTCGCATCGCAGTGGAGAAACTATTGATAGTTTTATTGCTGACCTGACGGTTGCAGTTAATGCCGGACATATTAAAACCGGAAGTGTCTGTCGCGGCGAACGTGTTGAAAAATTCAACCAGTTAATGCGTATTGAGGAGGAATTAGGCAGTGCTTCTGTTTTTGCCGGAAAAAAGGCATTTAAAAACTTTTAGAATCTGCGAATAGATATCTACAGAATACTATCCGAATCCGAATAAAAACTCAAGTATTATCAGAAAGGAATACAAAAGCCTGTTTTTTGTATTCCTTTTTTTTATCCCCTTTTCTGCCGTCCAAAGCCGGCTACAATTAATTGTTGTATCATTGTAAACGAAAAAAGGCTTTAGCTGAAATTCATAAATAGGAACCGGCTAGAGCCGGTTCCTAAATGAATAATTCCAAATCATTAGTTCAGTACCTAAAAATTTTTCTTTACCACTAAAATCAGGCTTTCCGAAATAGTCTGTTTTTCAGTTTTCAACAGACTTACTGTTATTTTATTAACAATGTGAAAAAATTAACAATAAATCTTTTGTCAGTAACTTTTAAGTAGCTATCTTTGCAGCGAAATTTAATGAAAGGATTAAAAAAACCGGTTTGAGTTAATAAAAACAAAAATGAAGATTCAGAAAATCAATGAGCTTTTAAACGCTGAGGTCGTTTGCGGAGAGATCACCAATGATAGTGAAATTGCCCTTGCTTTTGCTTCAGATTTGATGAGCGAAGTACTCACAATTAAAAAAGACGGAATTGTACTTCTTACAGGATTATGCACTATTCAGGCTATTCGTACTGCTGAGATGTCTGATATTCACTGCATAATCTTTGTAAGAGGAAAAAAGGTAAGCGAAGAAATGATAGAGCTTGCAAATGAAAACAATATCATACTTCTTGAATGCCAGTACTCAATGTTTAAAGCCAGTGGGATTCTATATTCTGAAGGAGTTCAGCCGGTTTATTAATAAAAATTATCATGATGGAGCCAATGCATCTGCAATACGAACTGGAAGGTGGAAATTTCACTAAAGCAGGATTTGCTTCAAGTGAAATTAAAAAAGTATTGAAACAGCTTAATGTAGATGCAAAAACTATTAAACGTATTGTGGTATCATCGTACGAAGCAGAAGTTAACATTGTAGCACATGCCTTTAGCGGAATTATTAATGCATGGATTGATAATGAAAAGATAGTTTTACACTTCAACGACAAAGGACCTGGAATTCCGGATATTGAAATGGCCATGCAGACAGGATACTCTACTGCTTCGCCGGCGGTCAGGGAAATGGGATTTGGGGCAGGTATGGGTTTGCCAAATATAAAAAACAATGTTGACCTGCTTGAAATAAGCAGTGAAGTCAATAAAGGAACTTTAGTTAAAATTACAATAGGTTTAACGCCTGAAATGAATTAAAATGAACGACAAGTTTTTTCATCACGCATTGTACTTCTGCAAAGAAACCTGTATAGGTTGTACACATTGCATGAGAGTATGTCCTACCCAGGCTATAAGGGTGCGTAATGGAAAAGCCGAACTGCTTCCAAATCGTTGTATTGACTGTGGAGAATGTTACAGGGTATGCCCTGTGGATGCTGTTAAGGTTGAGCAGGACGATTTCAACCTTATCTACAATTACAAACACAGGGTAGTGCTCATTCCCGGTGTTTTTTTAGGTCAATTTCCTGAAGACATCAACCAGCAACAGATATACAGCGTGCTGATGGAACTTGGATTTACTCATGTATGTGAAGTAGAGACCGGTGCGGAAATCCTGAGAAGCGTCATGGCTGATTATATTGACGAAAACCTGCATATCAGACCCGTGATTTCTCCGTTCTGCCCTGCCATAGTAAGACTTATTCAGGTAAAATTTCCTTCGCTGGTAAACCATTTGATACCCTTAAAACAACCGTTGGACATTGCAGGACTTTATGCTAAACAGCTTCTTATAAAACAGGGAGCTAAACAAGAAGAAATAGGTGTGTTTTATATTACACCCTGTGCCGCTAAAATTGCGGCAATTAAAAGTCCGGTGGGTGAAACTCAATCAGTGATTGATGGTGTAATAAACATAGACTTTGCCTACAATAAAATACTTACCATTATAAGGCAATCAAAATCAAAGAAGTTTTCTTCAGCTAAAGAATCGGATTTAAGCCCTGAAAGTATTTTATGGGCTCTAACTACAGGCGAGTCATCAGTAATGAGAGGCAGAAGTCTTGCTATTGATGGTATCAGCAATGTTATTGAATTTCTTGAGCAGCTTGAAAATGAAGAGATAAGCAATATTGACTTTCTTGAATTACGTGCCTGCGACGAAAGCTGCGCCGGTGGCATATTAACAAGCTCAAATCGTTTCTTTACTTCCGAAAGGTTGAGAAACAGGGCAAAATCAGTACAACAGCCGGTAGAAAGAAGTGAAAACGATATTCAGAATTTCAGAGAATATTTATCAGAACATTTGAGCATTGAAAAAATCAAGCCTCGTTCAATGCTTAAATTAGATGAAAATATTGGCAACGCTCTTGAAAAAATGAAAAAAGTAAATGAGCTGATGGGGATTCTGCCATACGTGGATTGCGGTATTTGCGGCTCCCCTACTTGCCAGTCGCTGGCAGAAGACACTGTTAGAAATGAAGCTGAGATAAGCCGTTGTATTTTCATTCAGCGTATTTTAGAACAGAAAGGCACTTTTACCAATGAGGAATCAGTGAAAATAATGAAAGAGGTCTGGGGTGAAGGAAAACTTGATAAAAACTTGAAATAACCTGAGAAAACCAGACAAAAATATAAAATAACGGACAGAACATCATAACACAGTGAATAACAGCTTAATAAACGAATAAATTAAAGATATAATGAAAAATTATAAAGTAAGCGAAATAGTTAAAAACCTGAATCTCAAAGTACTTAGTGGCAGGGAAGTATTGGATCGTGAAGTATCAGGAGGTTATGTATGCGATCTATTAAGTGATGTTATGGGCAATTCAAAAGAAGGACAGATATGGGTCACTCTGCAAACACATAAAAATGTTATAGCAATTGCATCGTTGCGCGATCTTGCCGCCATATTGCTTATTAATGGTCTGAACCCCGATGAAGATACAGTAGCACAGAGTGAAACTGAAGGCATTCCCATTCTTGGTACTGATATGCCGGCATTTGAAATTGCAGGAAAATTATATGAACTAATTAACAAATAATGAAAACTTTCAGGGCTGATCTGCATATTCATACTGTACTCTCGCCATGTGGAGATCTGGAGATGAGCCCTATAAATATTATACAAAAGGCAAAAGAAAAAAAACTGGATATAATAGGCATCACCGACCATAACAGCACCAGAAACAGCCTGCTCACACGAAGGCTTGCAGAAAAGGAAGGCATTACGGTGTTTTGCGGAGCTGAAGTTACAACAAAAGAAGAGGTGCATTGCCTTGCGTTCTTTGAAACCGATGAAGCAATTGAAGAGTTTCAGCAATTTCTTGAAAAACAATTACCTCCGGTAAAAAACGATGTAAACCGTTTCGGAGAGCAAATTGTACTTGATGAAGATGAAAATATCATTGATGAGATCCCCTACCTGCTTATTTCAGGATTGCATGCCAGTATTGACAAGGTAGAAGAAATGGTTCACAAATTAAATGGCATCTTCATTCCGGCTCATATTGACAGAGCTTATTACAGCATACAGAGCCAGCTGGGATTTGTACCGCCTAATCTTAAAGCCGATGCCTTTGAGATATCAAGAAATGCAAAACCAGAAGAATTATTGAAAAAGCTGATGATCAAAGAGGATGCAACTTTTATAAAAAACTCCGATGCTCATTATATTGAAGATGTTGGAAGAACTTACAGTGAGTTTTACATGGAAGAACCAAGTTTTAAAGAGTTCAGAATGGCTCTGACGGGTATTAACGGACGAAGTGTTAAAATACAATGAAAGATATTGCATTACATATTCTTGACATTACGCAGAACTCAATTACTGCCGGGGCTGACCTGATTGAAATAATTATCAATGAAGATGCACCTGATGGTATGATAAGCATTTACATAAAAGACAATGGTGCAGGCATACCCGAAGAAATGCTGAAACAAATTACTGATCCTTACACAACTTCGCGTACAACAAGAAAAGTGGGAATGGGATTACCTCTCTTAAGGCAAAATGCAGAACAAACAGGGGGATCACTTACTATAAATTCAGAATTAGGAAAAGGAACTGAATTAAATGTGAAGTTTGCAGCCACCCATATTGATCTGCCTCCGTGGGGTGATATTTCAGGAGTAATTATTTTAATGGTAGCTGCTAATCCTGAAATAATTTTTTCATACATTCACCGCTCGAAAAAAGGAGAGTTTGAGTTCGATACAAGAGAGGTAAAAAAAGCTCTTGATGATGTGCCAATTGAAAATGCTGAAATAAGAGAATTCCTGAAGGATATGATAAATGAGAACCTAAATGAAATTGGGGCATGTAACACGGAATTATGGAAAAAGGACAATAATTAATTAAGTTAAATAAAGACTGATAATCAAGATATTAAAGTAAAATTAATGAATAAATAAAATTATTAAATGAACAAATTTAGTTTTAATTAAACCGGAATAATGTGGACATAAGCGATCTGTGACTGGAGAACAAACAGCAGTGAACGATTAACAGATTGTGTGTCAGCAGTTTTTCGAAAAAACAAAATGGAGGAAAAATATGACGAAAATCAAAACACTGGCCGATCTTAAAAAAATGAAAGAAGAAGTTCGGTCGAAGATCACCCTGAGAGAACAAGGAGATAATCCTGAAGACAGGGTACAGGTAAAAGTAGCTATGGCTACCTGTGGTATTGCATCCGGTGCAAAAAATGTTATGGATTTCATGGTAGGAGCTTTCAACAAAAGAGGAATTGACGCAGTAGTAACCCAAACTGGTTGTATGGGTTATTGTTATGCCGAACCCACTGTTGAAGTTACAGTTCCCGGAAAGGAACCAGTTGTGTTCGGATATGTAGATGTGAAAAAAGCGGATGAAATTATTGAAAAGTATATTAAAAAGGGAATTTTACTTGAGGGTATTATTCCAGTGAATTATCAAACTATTGAATAACAAGCGGAGGAAATAAGAATGGCAAATTACAAAATGCATTTGCTTGTATGTTCAGGAACAGGCTGTCACGCTTCGGAAAGTGACCAGTTACTGATTAACCTGCAAAATGAAATTGCTCTCCGGGACCTGGCAGATGATGTGCAGGTAATAGGCACTGGCTGCTTTGGGTTCTGCGAAAAAGGACCTATTGTTAAGGTAATCCCTGACAATACTTTTTATACTGAAGTAAAACCTGTTGATGCTACTGAAATTATTGCCGAACATGTGATCAAAGGTCGTAAGGTTGACCGGCTTCTTTATAAGAATCCGGTTACAAAAGAACATGTTACCGACTCAAAACACATGGGGTTCTATCAGAAACAATTACGTATAGCATTACGTAACTGCGGTTTCATTAATCCTGAAAACATTGATGAATGTATCGGTCGAGACGGATATGCAGCCCTTGGCAAAGTACTGCTGGAAATGACTCCCGAAGAAGCCATTAAAGAAGTAATGGACTCAGGACTTCGCGGACGTGGTGGCGGCGGATTCCCAACCGGTTTGAAATGGCAGATAACCAGAAAGGAGCAAGCCGATCAGAAATATGTGGTATGCAACGCTGACGAAGGCGACCCGGGTGCTTTTATGGATCGTAGTATTCTTGAAGGCGACCCTCACAGCGTTCTTGAAGCAATGGCAATATGTGGTTATTGTATAGGTGCAAGTAAAGGACTCGTATATATCCGCGCTGAATACCCCCTCGCTATTGAAAGACTGAAAATTGCTATTAAACAGGCTATTGAATATGGTTTACTTGGTGATGATATATTAGGCAGCGGCTTTAATTTTGATATTGAACTCCGCTACGGTGCAGGTGCTTTCGTTTGTGGTGAAGAAACAGCTTTAATACATTCAATGGAAGGCGAACGTGGAGAACCTACATTCAAACCACCATTCCCATCGGTAAGCGGATATCTTGGCAAACCCACCAATGTTAACAACGTGGAAACTTTTGCCAATATTCCTGTGATATTTAACAAAGGTGCTAAATGGTTCTCAAGTATTGGTACTGAAAAATCAAAAGGCACCAAGGTGTTTGCTCTTGCAGGAAAGATCAATAATGTTGGATTGATTGAAGTTCCTATGGGTACTACCCTTCGTGAGGTAATTTTCGAAATTGGAGGAGGTATTAAAGACGGTAAAAAATTCAAAGCTGTACAAACCGGCGGACCTTCAGGAGGCTGCTTAACTGAAAAACATCTTGACACACCTATTGATTTTGACAACCTTATTGCAAATGGTTCAATGATGGGATCGGGAGGTATGATAGTGATGGATGAAGATGACTGTATGGTAGCAGTAGCCAAGTTTTTCCTTTCTTTTACAGTTGATGAAAGCTGCGGAAAATGTACTCCATGCCGTATTGGAAACAAACGTTTGTACGAAATGCTTGAAACCATAACCAAAGGCAAGGGAACTATGGAAGATCTTGATAAAATGCAAAACCTGTGCAACGTGATTAAAGACACATCGCTTTGCGGGCTGGGTCAAACCTCTCCAAATCCAGTCTTATCAACCATGAATAATTTTTACAACGAATATCTGGCTCACGTAGTAGATCATAAATGTCCTTCAAGTCAGTGTAAGGATTTGTTACGTTACGAAGTTATTGAAGAAAATTGTGTTGGTTGTACTGCCTGCGCCCGTAATTGCCCTGTTAACTGTATCAGTGGTGAGCGCAAACAGGTGCATTATATTGACCAGGCACTTTGTATAAAATGTGGCGCATGTTATGAAAAATGTAAGTTCGACGCTATAGCAGTGAATTAATTAAGGAGGTAGAAACATGAACAAAATTAAAATAAATATAGATAACACTATTGTTGAGGTAGAACCAGGTACAACTATCCTGCAAGCAGCCCGACAAATTGATATTGAAATTCCCACTTTGTGTTATATGAACTTAGGCGATATGGGAATAGAACATAAACCAGGTGGTTGCCGAATTTGCGTAGTTGAAGTAAAAGGACGCCGTAACCTCGCTCCTGCCTGTGCTACCGAATGTACTGAAGGCATGGAAATTGAAACCCATAACATTCGCGTTCTCAATGCTCGTAAAACAGTTATGGAATTAATTCTGTCCGACCACCCATCAGAATGCCTATTATGTGCAAAAGCAGGTAACTGCGACCTTCAAACAATTGCCATCAAAATGGGTATTCGCGAAATTCCATACAAAGGTGAACAAAGCACCTATAAGGAAGATACTTCACCTGCCATATTACGCGATATGGATAAATGTATTATGTGCCGCCGTTGCGAAACAATGTGTAATGAAGTTCAAACCGTTGGTGTGCTTTCGGCTATTAATCGCGGATTCATGTCCGTTACAGCACCCGCTTTTGAACGTAACCTCGATCATAGCGAATGTACTTATTGCGGACAGTGTGTAGCCGTTTGTCCAACAGGTGCATTGACTGAAGTGGATCACACAAATCAGGTTATTCGTAATCTTGCCGATCCTAATAAAATTGTTATAGTACAAACCGCTCCGGCTGTAAGAGCTGCCCTGGGTGAAGAATTTGGATTGAAGCCGGGAACACTTGTTACAGGTAAACTTGTAGCTGCTCTGCGCCGCTTAGGCTTCGATTATGTGTTTGATACTGATTTCGCTGCCGACCTTACCATTATGGAAGAAGGTACTGAATTTCTCGATCGTTTGAACAAGTATCTTAATGGCGACAAGGATGTTAAACTGCCTATGCTTACATCCTGCTGCCCGGGGTGGGTCAACTTTTTTGAATATCATTTCACCGATATGCTTGATATACCTTCAACAGCAAGATCACCTCAGCAAATGTTCGGAGCTATAGCCAAGAATTATTTCGCTGAGAAAATAAATGTAAAACGAGAGAACCTTGTAGTTGTGTCAATCATGCCCTGCGTTGCCAAGAAGTTTGAATGTACACGTGAAGAATTCAGTGTAAATGGTAATCCTGATGTTGATTTTGCACTTTCAACCCGCGAACTGGCTAACCTGATCAAACGTGCTAATATCAATTTCAACAAGCTGAATGATGAAGATTTCGATCGTCCTCTTGGTGAATCAACAGGTGCCGGAGTTATATTCGGATCAACTGGTGGTGTTATTGAAGCTGCTGTAAGAACTGCATACGAGATCCAAACCGGAAAGAAATTGGAAAAGGTAGATTTTGAGCAGCTTCGTGGTTTGGAAGGAATTCGTTCTGCCAAAGTTGATTTTAACGGACTGGAAGTAAACATTGGAATTGCAAACGGACTTGGCAATGCACGTAAACTGCTGGAGGAAGTTAGACAAGGCAAGAGTCAGTATCATGCTATTGAAATTATGGCATGTCCCGGTGGATGTATAGGCGGTGGTGGTCAACCATTGCATCATGGCGATTCTTCAATACTGAAAGCCAGACAAAGAGCTATTTATGAAGAAGATGCCAACAAACCTATACGTAAATCACACGAAAACCCATATATAATTAAGTTGTATGAAGAATATCTGGGTAAACCTCTGGGCGAAAAATCGCATCAGCTTTTGCATACTTCTTATTTTGATAAAAGTAAACGAATGATTGAAATAGAAGAATGATAACCGGATAAAAGTTTTTATGTGAGAAAAAAATAATAATCATTCTTGTTTTCAATTTTTAAATCAGAAATAACATGACATCAATAAAAATAAAACTTAAAGAAAAAGATGTTGCTCAACTGAAACAGGTTTGCAAAGAATTTAATAATGAAGCCGGCGAACTTATCAATGTGTTGCATAAAGCACAAGGCATTTTCGGTTATCTGCCTGCCGAAGTTCAGGAAATTGTAGCACAGGAACTAAATTTATCAGTAGCAAAGGTATATGGGGTAGTAACTTTTTACTCTTTCTTTACTATGTTACCCAAGGGTTTACACCCAATTTCAATATGTACCGGTACAGCTTGTTATGTTCGTGGTGCTGAAAAGGTTCTTGATGAATTTAAAAAACAGTTGAACATCAAGGTTGGTGAAACCACTCCTGATGGAAAATTTTCGCTGAGCTGCCTGCGTTGTGTAGGAGCTTGCGGATTAGCACCTGTTGTTCTTATAGGTGAGAAAACCTATGGACGTGTTTCCCCTGATGGCGTTAAAGACATCTTAAAGGAATACGAATAAACACATTCCATTTATTGTAACGGCTGTCCTTGCAGGGCAGCCGTTTTTGTTTACTAATTTTTCTGCTATAATGTCATTCCTACAGGATTACTCCAGGCGCTGATGCTCTCGAAGTGCCGGAATGAATTTATAAACTGTTGATATAGTGTAGCTTATTCTTCGGGTTTTTCGCTTCTTGCCATTGCTATTAGCAAACCTATCAACACACCTATTCCTGCTGTAATTAGCAAGAGTACAATCATTGGCATTTCAAGGGTAGCGAATAATAGTTTTACTGAAACACGGGTTGTATTCTGTATAACCAGAATAAGGAAGATTATCACGAGAACAGCTATGGCAATGAGTTTTAGATTTTTCATATCTGAATTATGGTAGAATTTTTTGTTTACTGGTTTTGCAAATATCAAAATAAAATCATAACCGCGCTATGTACCGGATTGTTTTTATCTTTACATGCAATATAAATTAGCGAAACAGAACATATGAGAACGATTTTAAAGTTCACAATTCTTCTATATATCATTTTATTTTTCGCTCCTAATGAAACTATTTCACAGGTTCAGAAACAGGTAATTGGCTATTATCCTAACTGGCAGTGGTTTAACAGGAATCAGCTTGTAAACCCTGAGTCAATCTTTTACGAAAAATATACCATTCTTAACTATTCTTTTTTCTGCCCTTTGGCTGATGGTTCAATTGTGTCAACTGACACCTGGGCGGATGAGAATCTTCTTCTTGGTCCCATGATCTGGTGGCCTGTTCAGATGCATGATTCTACAAAAAGCCTTCCTTATCTGGCTCATCAGGCTGGTGTTAAATTACTGCCATCAATAGGCGGGTGGAGTGACTCAAACAATTTTCCCGGCATTGCTGCCAATCCTGCTAAACGCCAAGCATTTGTCCAGTCGTGTATAAACCTCATTCAAACTTATAATTTTGATGGTATTGACCTGGATTGGGAATATCCGGGATATGAGGTTCATGGAGGTTCGCCGGCTGATAAACAAAATTTCACCCTGCTATTGCAGGATATTCGTTCTGCACTTGATGCCCTGCAGGCTCAGAGGAATAAATATTATCTTTTGACTTCCTGTTTTGGCGCCTCACTTGAACGGATGCTGAGCATTGACTGGGACAATGTGCTGCCACTGCTTGATATGGTCAATCTGATGACTTACGATTTTCATGGCTCATGGGATGAGCTCAGCAATCATCACACACCTCTTTATCCTCCTCTTGTTGGTGATCCGCTTTGGTGCACCGATGGCGCTTTTACCCTTCTGACCCAAACATTTAATGTCCCCTCCGATAAAATAAATATAGGTGTGGCTTTTTATGGAAAAGCACTGGCAAATTGCACTCAGCTTTATGGTCCACATACCGGCTATGACGGAGCCACTTTTAGTGAAGATCAGGGACAGCCCTTGTATTACAATATCTTAAATAAGATGAATATGTTCACGGCTCACTGGGACAGTCTAACGCTTTGTCCTTATTTGCTGGGCAATTCAGTAAATACTTTTGTCACCTATGATAATGAGGAATCAGTATTGATCAAAGGGCAGTATATCAGGAGCAAACAAGCAATGGGAGCTATCATCTGGGAAATAACAGGCGATTATATTGAAACTTCTCCCGGTTCTGGGGTCATTTCGGGAACACCACTGTTAGACGCTTTGCATCAGGGACTTAGCTCAACAATGTCAGGTGATACTAATTGTGACGGAATTGTAAATATTCTGGATGTGATAACTCTTGCAGCATATATTTCAGTGAACAATCCGTCACCCTTTTGTATTGAGAATGCTGATATCAATGGGGATGGGATAATTAACATCCTGGATGTGGTAGAGCTGGTTCAGATAATTATCCAAAACCAAAAATAAAGCTACCTTTCTTCAAATTCGTATGCGCCAGGATCGGGTTCATTATTCGTGATACGGCTTATACCTCTGATATCGGTTTGTAAATTGAAAGGAGAATTGTTGATAACACTGATGTTTCCCTTGTTTATCACTGGCGAAAGAGTATCGGGAACCAGATTGTGAACAGATTTATCAATGAATTTTGGATCTTGATTTATGATACACGAAACAAAATTTTCATCATTTGAAATATCAATCTGGGTTCGAATGAAACAATGATCAAAATTATAGTTAAAAGTACTGTTTTCAGCAGCATTAAAAAGCAGTTCGTTTTCAAGGTTCCCGTATATGATACTGTTCCCGAAATATGCTTTTATCAGATCCCGCGCATAAATATTTCCATCGAAATAAAAATAATTGTTGATTGAAACTGCAGGATTTGATCTTGCACTTTTATTCCAGTAATTTCCAATGGTCATATGACGGAAATCATATTCTCCCCCATAAAGGATTTCTATTGCACTCTCTCCACAATTGGCTATAACGGTATTACCGGCTTCAATATGAGTTCCGCGGGCAAGCAGTCCCACCCCTGACATATTCCTGATCTCTGAATTATATATCCTTAAAGTAGGGTTTGAAGAGCTTCCAAGCGTATCAGCCTGAATTCCAACAACACCGTTCTTGATGATGGCATGATGGATCTCGTTATTTATACTTCCGGGATACAGGTAGATGCAAACTCCGGCGCTTGCATGCCCCCATTGCCCGGGCAAATCCCTGTAATATGCTTCGGTACGGTTGCCCTGGAAGACAACCGGTTCTTCAGGCGTACCTAATACTTTAAGTGTGGCATCGCGAAAGATAAGCATGAAAGAACCCCGGTGAAAATGCAGTTGTGTGCCCTGAGTTATGGTCAATGTGTATAACGAATCAACGGCAAGAACTCCATAGATGACATGAGGCTTATCGTTGCTGAAAGTGTAATCGCTGCCAACAATTGCATTTGTGTAGAAATGAGCATCCTGACCCCAGGCTACAAGTTTTACATCCTGAATATTGCTGTTAGTTTTGAATAAAATAGAATCAGTTACTATCAAAGGAGTATTCTGGTTTGAAGGATCAATATTTGCCCTGATAAAAATAAAAATGCTGTCTTTTGGAGCTATCTCAATATCTTTTGCCTGCAAGGCAGCCAATCCGTCAATATTCAGACGGAACGAAGACGCATCGCCACCGGCAAGCCGGATTTCAGATATTTTTATGGTGCGGCTGTAAGGATTATAAACCCTGAGGTTGCGGGTTGCTGTGCCTATACTTGTAAAAACGGTATCAAAAATGATAGTGTCGTTGGAAAACTGCACTTTGCTGTCAGGGCTTGTTTCATACAGATCGTCTGGGTTGCAGGAAAACAAAAGAATAGAAACCGGGATCAAAAAAAATAATCCCTGAAGACAAGCTTTCAAATGCTTTTTAATTCTCATTGAATAAATATGATTACTGCCTAATATTACGCAATATGCAGGCTATTTATTGCAGATGTGCAAAAAAACGAAAGAATTTACAAAAACTTCAGGCTTTGAACAGTATCAAAGCGGATGATGTTCGTGGAATTTCTTCAGGCGTACTTCAAGAGCGGGCAATTGCGAGCGCTGTACCAGCGAAACACATGCACGCAATCCTTCAAGGCGTTCACTTCCTGTAATGGCAAGCGATATTGCACTAATACCATAATAGAAAAACTCCTCGATAAGCTGTTCGCCGGTGAAACCGGGATAGGATATAGTAAAATAAAAACCATCGGCAATAGGTTTGCCTTCGTCTTTATCATAAACAATACGAAATCCGTTATCAGTGAATAGCTTTTTCATAATCTTTGCTCTTTCGCCATATTCCTTCACTGATTCAATGAAATTGAATTCACCGCTGTTTACTGCTTTAAGCATGGCTGCAAGTGCGTACTGAGCTGAGTGTGAGGTGCCTGAGCTTAGTGCATATACCGTTCCAAATATCATAGCCCGTCCAAGCTGATCAGTTGGGTAGTAGCGTAAAAGATCGGGAGTTTTAAGCTCAAACATTTTATTACTCATTACCATCATGCCGATACGTTGCCCGGCATAACTGAATGCTTTTGAACTTGATATCAGCAGAATATAATAGTCAGTATATTTTGCCACTGTAGGCTGGAACGGCGGAACACCCGGTTTTGAATAATCAACTCTGAAATCCATTCCAATATAAGCAAGGTCTTCAAGAACTACAACGCGGTATTTTGTGGCAAGTTCACCAATTATCTGTAATTCCTTTTCAGTAAAACAAATCCATGATGGGTTGTTGGGGTTTGAATAAAGAATAGAGTGGATATGCCCTTTGCTCAGATACGATTCCAGTTTCTCGCGCAGTTTATCTCCGCGGTAATTATACACATCAAAGCTTTCAAACTTCTGACCCAAGACTTTATGTTGTTGCTTATGAACCGGAAAGCCCGGGTCAATGAACAAGGTAGTATCCCGTTCTTTATAAATGCGGTTTAAAGTCAGAAAGCAGGCAAAACTACCCTGCATGGAGCCTACTGTGGGAATACATCCTACAGGGTCAACATCAATATCAAGGAAATTTTTAACAAAGCGGCTAATCTCAGGTTTTAATTCGGGTACGCCGTCAATATCAGGATAAATGGCAGCAACACCTCTTTCAAGAGCTTCAATTTCTCCCTGAACGCCTATTTGAGCAGGAGGCAAGCCAGGAACACCCATTTCCATACGGACGAATTTTATGTTTGTTGCAGCTTCAATGTTGTCAATTAACCGCTTGATTTCACGGATTGAAGCCTTGCCTACGCTTGGCAGGTTCATTTCTTTGATCTTTTGTCTTACGATTTCGTAGTTGATAGGAGTATCTTTCATAGTTTGCTGATTTTATTGAGTATATAGAAATTTATCAGATATCATGGGTTTAGCACTTCAAAGAAAAGAAAAAAATTGAAATTAAACGTGTTTTTATCCCGGAAATTAATTGACAATTCTTTTAATTGCGTTCAAAAGTTTAAGAAAAGCCGGGTTATGCGTTCAGAAATAATAGAAGAAAGTCAGCAGAAGGCGCAAATTCCCGGTTTCTCCCGCATTTTGAACTCTTCCTTTATTATCGGGAGTACCGTAAGCTGCAACAGTATATTCCAGTTCGGTACTTATCTGAACCTGGTTCGAAATAAAAGATACTGAGGGCGCTATACGGTATAGATAGTCTATATCCAGATTTTCGCCCGGAATAAAACCACGCGAATAATAAATGCCGATATTTTCATGCGAAGTGCCGTAATTCTTGCTGTATCCTCCATAAAGGCTGAAGCGCACATTTTGTCCGTAGCTTAGAAAACTCCAGACCGACAAATTATTCGTAGGGGTATATGTTTCGGTCAAAGTGATGGGATCGCGCGAGCGTACTGCATAACCTCCCATCATGAGGTGCTCTGTAAGGTTCTGTCCATAAATGGCTTTACCGCTCCATAAAAAATCTTTGTTCACATATTTCAGATATGTCATAAATGCATAAGAACCAATGGTTTCAGTGGTTTTTATGTTTTTAATAGGTGTTGCAATTCGTGGTTTCAGGATTTTGTAATCAGCGGCAACACCCCATACATAATGCTCGTCTTTGTATTGCAATTGTAGGTGTGCATTTGGGACGAGGGCATTACGCATATAAATGCCTGATATTCCTTCAGGTCCGTTGTTTGCATTGTCGCGCTGTGAAATGAATGCCAGATTTAGATTGTAACGGTTAAAGTACTGTGTAAAACTTATTTGAGGATTGCGGACAAAAGGCTGAAAAGGAGCTCCTGTGTTCAGTGAAATTACATTCGGAAAAACTTCGGGAACAAAGATCGGATGCCAGTACTGCCCGAACAACAATTCAGAATTTTCCCAGCGCAGTTTTCCGTATGCATGACGAAGTCTGAACCCATTGATATCGGCATTGGTAACTCCTGAAAAATCTGCTTCAATCACTCCTGAGGTCTCGGCACCAAAAGCATCAGGTCCGGTAATTACACCTGTGAGGCGGGAAGTGATAGGGCTGAAATTAAAGATAGGAGCAGCATTTATGTCTTTCCCGTTTATATCTTTTTGTTCATGCATAGGATAGATCAGGAATAGATCTTCGCGAACTCCGACAATCTGGCGACTGTCAATCCAGTAATCACTTTTAACAAAACCTTTGAAATGAATGCCAAATTTCTTTTTTTCTTCCTGATTTTCAGTTTGGGCAACAAGCCCTGCAGTAATGATCAACAGTAATAATGTTAGTTTGAATTTCATAATCAGATATTTATGACAAAAAACAGAATTAATTCTTTTATAACTTGCGGTGGAATATGGTCAGGTTTTCTTTACGTGTTCATATCTTTGTTTTTGTTGCTTTATCTTTCGTCAAATACGGGTTGCACCAAACAAGGTTTTATATTCGTACATCCTTGAGCACTTCTTTTATAAAATGTCTGTAAAAAATCCTCAGTTGGTTCGAAATCATTCAGCAACACAGGTAAAGGGGTTTTCGGATTTGGACAAGACATTTTTGAATAATGCTTATATACATTTCCTATCTCTACTTTCCGGCACCTGAACTTATAAAACTGACAACAGGATTAAGTACAACTGAGGTTATCATGCCAATTGTACCGGCTTCGGGTGATGGCATGCCTGAAAAATACAGAATCAGACAGGTAACCAGTCCGCCAATTCCTGAAACGAGTGCGCCGGTCAGGTTTGAACGCTTTGAAAATAATCCCCATACAAAGGGTCCAAGGAAGAAAGAACCAATTGCACCCCAACTGATACCGAGTATTGCTACTATGGAGTCGAAATTCATATATGCCAGTACTACTGAAAGAAGTACAAAAAATGCACTCATAATGCGCATAAGCCTTGTGAGCGACTTGTCGCTAATATTTTTGTTAATAAACCCGGCATAAAAATCTTTGGCAAACGATGAGCTTGAAATAAGCACCAATGCAGCAAGAGTTGACATTGATGCTGACAGGATTAGCAGTAGAATTACTACTGAAAGCCCTTGCGGGATGACGTTTGTAAGCAGCTCGGGCATGAGGCGGTCAAATATTGGTTTCCCATTGCTGAAAGCATCCGGATTATTTTCTGGAGTAAGGAATACTCTGGTGGTTGAGCCTACAAAATAAGCAACTCCACCAATCAGAATAGCAAAAGCAGTGGATGCGATCATTCCGATTTTAACAGATCTCTGATCGCGGATCGCATAAAATTTCTGAATCAGTTGTGGCATTGCAAAAGGAGCCACACTTGTAAGGAAAACCAATGAGAACAAAGGCCACCAGCCTGGAGGTCCAACTGTTTTTGTAAGCTTAGGGTGAATATTGTCCAATGAAGATGTAATGTTTTTCAACCCCCCTCCTGTATTTATTGTGCTGGTTAACAGAATAATAACACCAACAATCATTATCAGCCCAAAAATCATATCAATTCGGGTCATTGATTTATAACCACCCAGCACCAGATAAAGCGCAGTAAATAAACCCATGAACAGCAGTGCATATTCGTAGGCTATACCAAAGTTGGAGGTGAAAAGATATGACAAACCCATAAAAACTGCGGCTGAATATGGGATCATAAAAATAAAAATGACAAAGGCAGACAACAGTTTCAGTACCGGGCTCTGATAACGCTTTTCAAGAAATTCGCTGATAGTGCTTACACCATACTCTGACGACATTTTTTTGATACGCCAGCCCATTAATGCCCAAACAGCCAATACTCCAACAAAAGCATTGATAAATCCAACCCATAGACCGGAATATCCGAAATTCCAACCTATTGACCCTGCAAATCCAATGAATAATACAGCCGAAAAATATGCTGTACCATAAGTAAATGCAGTCATCCAGGGACCCACATTGCCACCGCCAAGAAAATAATCGCTGAAAGATTTGGTTTTTCGCAATCCGATTATTCCTACTACAATAATCATGATTGCATACAGAACAACAATAGTAATTTTTAGAATCATAAAAAGTGAAAATTAATTGATGGGAAATTATTCAAACTGCAAATGTATAAGAAATGTGCTTTAATACTAAAGTATATGAAATTTTGAAGCATTTAATTGGCAGATTAATAATATTAATACAAAAAGCAGCGGGTTTTTACTTTATTTTTGTGTTCATCCTGATTATAATATCCAATTGAACCAATTTAATAGTTCCCATACATCTCAAAGGTTCTGGTTTATGGATAGTTCAAAGGTTTTGTATATTTTTGCCGCATGCAAAATGAAATAAAATTTGATTTATCCTCTGTAGAAGCTATTGTCTGGGATTGGAACGGAACCCTGCTTGACGATGTTGATATTTGTGTTGATTCGATAAATGAAATGCTTGTCCCCCGCAATATACCACCGCTGAATTATGACTCATACCGAAGGATTTTTGGGTTTCCGGTGAAAGATTATTATGCAGAAGCCGGCTTTGATTTCAATAGTGAACCTTTTGATGTTGTTGCAATCCAGTTTATTGACATTTACCGTAACCATCTGCCATCTTGCAACTTGTTCCCTGATGTTGCTGGTGTTCTGGATTTTTTCACAAAAAAGAAAATTTCACAGTATATTTTATCTGCAATGGAACAGAAAATGCTTGAGCATTCGCTGCAGGAAAAGGGAATTTACGAGTATTTCGCGTTCGTGTCCGGAACCACTGATCATTATGCAAACAACAAGCTGGATGCTGCAAACCGTTTACAACAGATCATTGGCGTAGCACCTGAAAATATTTTAATGATTGGCGACACCATACATGACCATGAGGTCGCCGGCGTAATGAACTGGAAGAACCTGCTTATTGCAAGTGGTCATCAATCGTTGCAAAGGCTATTGCCAACAGGTCGTATGGTGTTTGACAACTTAGCTACGTTTATGAAATATCTGAATAGTAATACCTAATTTGGTATTACTGAATATCAGTCGAAAAACATCCAGTTTACACCGAATTTAAAAGCTCTGTCAGCCATAGGATATGTGGGCACCATATAATATCTGTAGCCGGTTAATCCGGAATTAGCATGTTGCAGAAGCAGGAAGATCCGTGCGCGTTTTATTCTTAGGTTCAGAAAAACATCCATGAAGGGGTAATTGCCGGTTTTTATCTGATCCTGCAGGTAAAAACTTCCTGATGCCGGCATATAAGCCGGAGCATACCAGGAAGTATTGTAAAAAACCTCAATGCCTGTCATAGCATATATGGCTCCTTTGAATAAAGAACCTTCATACGAAATTGTTGCATTTGCCAAAAGTGAAGGTAATTTCAGAGCTTCGTCCTTTGAAATATGCTGATACATCAAAGAATAATCAAGAGTGAGATTTCCTAACTTTAAACGGCTTTCCGCATAAGGAGCAATGATATTGAATTTCTCGCCAAACCAGGCAGGATGCGCCAAAGAATCGAGATAAGCAAAGCCATTGATAGTATTAAATTTAATACCTGCCTTTATTTTTCTCCATGAGACATTGAGTTGCAGATTGCTGATATTTTGTTTGTCAAAGGTATTATCCCATTTAAAATGGTTGGATTCAAACAAATGAAAAAATAATGGCGGAGTAATCAGGGATTTTTTTACTGATGCCTCCAAAGCTAATGGATGATTTTTACCGAAACGATAAATACCGACAAGTGACAAAATTTGATCATTATTACGGTAGCTGCCTTTAACGGTTTGATAATCTGCGCTTACATCCATACTGTTGCCAATTGACAAGCCGGATTTAAGCAAAGGCATCACCTGAGTATATTTTTTATTGATGGTATGCATACGGTAATGCATAAACTCATAACCGGCGCCGGCAGCGATATTGAATTTTATCCTGTCATTTTCGATTAAAGGAATAATGCAGCGTATATCGTTTTGAACAGTGTGAATCACCAGTGAATCATAGGTCTGTGAGGAATCAATAAATATATCGGGATAAAAACCCGAGCCAGGGCTTTTATCGCTGTAAACCATTGCCAAACGTTGATAATTAAAGCTATGCATCAAAGTGGCAGGCTTCTTTGACTTTATGCTGTCTGAACTTTCTTTTTTTACAAAAGGTATCCTGAAATTTAGATATTGTCTAAAATTGACATTTGATTCCCTCCAGCGGTTTTCAGCATTATTCAGTTTCACCGATATACGGTCGCGTGTGGGCTCCAGGTTTTCTTCAAACAACGGGGCATCTGCAATACCACCGTTTTCCTGATGAATGAAACGATTATTTATAAAACTGCCTGTTATTCCGTATCTCTGATTACGGGTTTTATAATTTGTTTGAAACGCAACTGAAGCATTATCAGATTTTTGCCTGATGTAAGCTCCGTTTGATTTTATCAGATTAAAATTAACTCCAAGTCCTAAATTTCGATGTACCTGTTGATAATGTCTGCCACTGAAAAGCTGTTCCCGGTTGCTTCCGATAGTATAAGCAAGGGCGGTAAAGGGAGTGTTTAATTTGTAATAAGGTATGTTTGAAGGAGTTAATCTGTATAAATCGTAAGCAGAGATACCATAATACGAGTTAATTGAAATCGCCGGCTCCCAAAACATATCAGTATATATTAGTCCGGTATTCCCAAGCCAGGCATATTTGCGCCCATTGCCAAGCAATGGATGGTAATGATGAAAATTATTCAGTGAAGTATCAATGGCTGTATAACGCGGAGAAATAATCTGTTCGGCACTGTCGAAATAATAAAAAACTTTCACACTGTCCGAAATATCTTTCCTGTGCTCTACAATTCCGGGTCTAACTTCCTGATCCTGAGCATATATTGCCAGGGTGCAAAAAGTCAGGATTAAAAATGAAAGCTTTTTTAATTTATGCATATTGCTTATGAAGTACAGAAAAATTTTAGCCAAAAGTATTAATAAATTGATTTAACGATAATAATGTTGCAAACAGTATATTTTATATAATTGAAAATCAGATTAATCTGATTTTCAAAACGGGATTCATACCATAATTTCTTGCTGTAAAGGCAGTTTATACATAAAATTTTGTTTGTTTTACCAAAATATTGTGTCAGATAAATTATTTGTTTTTGAAGTGTTCGGTTTTATAGTTCATTGTATTTAAAATAAATTTACTTTTGGCTCAATAAAAAAGCATTGTTCTCAAATTAACTAAACTACTTACAATCATGGCATTACAGACAATTGACTGGATTTTTGTTGCGCTATTCTTTCTTATTTTACTCACAATAGGATTATTGGCAGCACGTGATGCAGGTAAAAACACTGCCAGTTTTTTCCTTTCAGGCCGTAATATGCCATGGTGGCTGCTTGGTGTTTCCATGGTAGCCACGACCTTCTCGGCTGATACGCCTAATTTGGTTACTGACATGGTTCGAACCGGTGGAGTGGCTGCAAACTGGCTATGGTGGGCTTTTTTGCTTACAGGTATGCTCACTGTGTTCGTTTATGCCAAACTCTGGAATCGCTCGAAAGTTATGACAGACCTCGAGTTTTATGAGTTGCGTTACAGTGGGAAAATGGCTGCTTTCCTGCGTGGGTTCAGAGCAATTTATCTAGGTTTCTTTTTCAATGTAATGGTCATTGCAAGTGTTTCTCTTGCATTCATTAAAATAGCCGGTGTTATGCTTGGTCTGCAGCCTGCACCGGCACTTATCATAGCTGCTGTAGTGGTTGTGATATATAGCGGTCTGGGTGGGCTGAAGTCAATTTTATGGACTGATTTGTTTCAGTTTAGTTTTGCAATGGCTGGTGCTATCATAGCCGCTGTTTATGTAGCTCGTTCACCAGAGATAGGCGGATTGACAGCCTTGTTTTCAAATCCTGCTGTTGCCGGTAAACTTAGTATAATACCAGATATATCAAATCCGGAACTGTTTTTAAGCATATTTCTGATCCCTATAGCTGTTCAGTGGTGGGCAGCATGGTATCCCGGAGCCGAACCCGGTGGTGGCGGATATATTGCCCAGCGTATGCTGTCAGCAAAAAATGAAAGTCATGCTGTAGGAGCTACCTTGCTTTTCAATTTCTTTCATTATGCCTTACGTCCGTGGCCCTGGATCATTGTTGGTTTAGGCTCGCTCATTGTATTCCCCGATATTCAGTCAATGGTAACTGCTTTTCCTGATGTAGCCGAGCAGTATATTAAAAACGACTTTGCTTATCCTGCCATGCTACGCGAGTTTCTCCCTGCAGGAATACTTGGGCTGGTAGTAGCTTCGTTGATAGCAGCATTTATGTCAACAGTGGCATCGCAGTTAAACTGGGGCTCTTCATACCTTGTTAATGATTTTTATAGTAGGTTTTATAATCCCAAAGCCACTGAAAAACAAAAAGTTGCATTTGGCAGAATAAGTACTATCACATTAATGGTTTTTTCTGTGCTGCTTGCATTGGTTTTACAAAACGCCCTTCAGGCTTTTCAGTATTTATTGATGATTGGAGCCGGCACAGGCCTTATATACATTCTCAGATGGTTCTGGTGGCGTGTAAATTCATATTCTGAACTGTCAGCCATGGTAGCTGCCGGATTTTTCTCGCTTGTTTTCATTCTTATTGAAAATTTTGCTATGGTTCAATTGCCGGGTGAAAAGGTTGAAGTTCTCGGAATTCTGACTACCGCAACTTATTGGGGAATGATCAAATTTGTGGGAGTGGTAGTTTTAACCAGTGTTTCATGGATGCTGGTTACCTTTCTTACACGGCCTGAAAATGATGAAACATTAAGAAGCTTTTACCGTAAGATCAGACCCGGAGGTCCGGGCTGGGAAGCTGTTGTCACAAAAGCACGCTCTCAGGGAATTGAGTTAATTAAGGAAAAAGACCTGCGCTGGGACGTTCCTACAGGAATTGTATGCATGATCCTTGGCTGCATTATGATTTACAGCACATTGTTTGCAATTGGAAATTTCCTCTATTCAAACAATACTCTTGCGTTTATTCTTGTTGGATTAGCTATAGTTTCAGGATTCTTGCTGACAAGGTTCTGGAAAAAACTGAGAATGGCATAAAATTATTCAGGGTTCACAATTCTTTCTGTGATCCTAACTATAAACTATTATGGATCTGATGGTTCAGAATATTAATAGTTGAATGAAGAAATAAATATGGGTTGCAGAAAATGATAACTCATTATCTTTGCAACCCGATCACAGTAAAATTTAAATTTATGATACAGCGAATTCAGTCCGTTTATTTATTTCTGGCAGCCATCGCCGTTGCGGTGATGTTTTTCTTTCCAATCGCTAATTTTTATAGCGATACCTTTTATTTTTATTTTGATTTAGGTGGTATTTCTGACGATACTTTTGTGACTATCAATACTATACCTTTGATTATAATTGCCGTTGCATTGATCCTGCTGGCAGTATTCAGCATTTTTATGTATAAGAACCGGCTGCTGCAAATGAGGGTCTTACGGTTTGGAGTATTGCTCGACCTTACCTTTATAATCGTTATTTATTTCGGTTATATTGATTCTATTTCTCAGAAAGCAAATGTAGAAGTGCAGTATAAAACAGGAATTTATTTCCCTCTTATAATGCTGGTATTTTTGATTCTGGCTATAAGGTCAATTATGGCTGATGAAAAGAAAGTTCGTGCTGCCGACCGGTTAAGATAGGTTGTTGGCATTACTTCCATCTTGGCTTATCAAAAACTTCCAGATTGCCTGCCCTGGCATTCTCAACAGTAAATCGGCACTTTCAGAAAAGGCTTAAATATTTGATTTATAAATTATTAAGTTGTATCTTTGCAGAAACAAAACCCCGAAAACGAGCATAAAGTCTCAAAATCGGGGTTTCTCATAAAAAGCGCGATGAAGA
>Ga0302236_1000762_pt1 | contig 26118 bp, 28 predicted proteins | sample AAG_UR_Gly_MG_FD_193509 | JGI IMG/M metagenome (GOLD analysis project Ga0302236, IMG submission 193509) | Enriched activated sludge microbial communities from anaerobic digester in WTTP, New Holstein, Wisconsin, United States - AAG_UR_Gly | ecosystem: Engineered > Bioreactor > Anaerobic >...
GTCGTGATCCGGTAAAAAAGCCCAAAAAACGAAAAACCAAACCCTAAGTTTCTGCCTTTCAACAAATTATAAATTAAGCGGTTTGCGACCAAAAACCGCTTCAAAACCCCAAAACAATGAAATCGATTTTCAAAAAAACGACAGGCTCTCCAGCCGCAACCGACAAGGTTGGCGACTATAATTTTAAAGAGCACTACCCCGATGTGAACATGAACATGATGTGGAGCGAGCTTTCTCCGTACATCCGTCAAGCCGTTCGGACATTCCTTTTGCCATTCCTGGGGCAGGCATACTACGATGATATCGCCGACGATATCCAGGCTGGGACTTCACTGACCACTCACCAGGCAGAATTTGTTGAGCGGATGCGCGATGCTGCGGCATACGCGGCAATTATGACCGTCCTCCCGAAGAAAAAAACGGCAATTACCAGCATGGGAGCCGTCGAACCAGTCGGCAAAGAGGGTACAACAAGCACCTCTTTGTGGGGATTTAGGACCACATTGTGGTCTGTTGCCCAGGATGCTGACCGATACATTGACCAAATGCTGGAGTTCCTGGAAGCCAGGGCGAAGGCAGGCGATACGAATTTCGATTTATGGGCCAATGATGCCGCCTTCAATATGGGCAAAGCCGACCTGTTCCGGACCACCGGCGAGTTCAACACTTACCAAAACATCAACAATAGCCGACGAACATATCTGGCTTTGTTGCCCATACTCAAACAGGCAACTAAGCAACATTTGATCCCGGTCGTGAGCCAGGAGCAGTACGACGCACTGGTGGCAGCCTACCGGGCCGACACATTGACCAGTGCGCAGGAAAAATTGCTCGAGAAAGTTCGAATGGCAGCAGCAGCGTGGGCGGTGTACTACGCTACAAACAAGATGGCCATCTTGCCGGACCAGGAAGGCTGGAGGGTGATATCAAATGCCGACGCAATCGACCAGCGCGCATACAGTTCTGAAGTGACCATGGCCGCAATCGAGCGAATCCGGGGCGCTGCGGAGCAGGATGCGCGCCAAAACACCGCTGACTTGACTGCATTTTTGGCCGAAAATAAAGCCGACTACCCGCTTTGGGTTGCCAGTTCAGCCAATCCGGACAACGAAACCACCTACTTTGTTACGCCGTTTGGTAGCGAATATGGAGCGGTAATGCTTTAGGCTATTGTACGTTTGTGACAAAACACTACCTTTGTCCCGCACTTCACAATTCATCGAAGCAATTTCGATTCCACTTCCTGGTTAAATAAAGCGGCTCCCTGGTTGCCCATCTTGCCTTACGGTGAGTTGTGGAGTGCCTTCTGGGGTAGCCGCGCAAACTTTTTTCTGTCATGCACTCCGACGAAAAAACAATCCGCGCTGAGAACCTGAAGGCCTTACAGGACGCTCAGCAAATGCTAATCGGCCGCGCCGATAGTGAGCACTCCTGTTTTGAGAGCCTGCTCATGCTCAACAAGGCAGCGCTCACGATGCTCTTGGCTCCAGAGATTGACGAGAACGATGCAGCTGCGCTCTGCGAGCTGCTGATGATTTCGGATGCCTTGATTCGAGCCGCATACGCACACTACAGGCTTCGAGATAAGAATTGAAAAAAGCCCGGCCAGAACAATCTGGCCGGGCTTTTTTATACCGATTCGACTTTAGAAAATTCATCCGGAAGCGCGAAAATAACCCCCGAGAAATCCCGAACCTCTTTGTTCACCACGCCCAAGGTTTGCAAATACCGCTGCGTGGTGGACAAGGATTTGTGCCGTAGGTGCTTCTGAAGCGCCATGATATCCATCCCTGCCTTCACCATCGCGATGGCCCCAGTATCCTTCCAGGAATAGGCCGTGTACCCCTCAATGCTTTTTAGCATTTTTGCTTTCAGCATCGCCTGGAGCATTTCCCGAAACCGGTCACTGATGGTATTTCGCCCGCAGCAGACCTTTGGATGTGGCTTAAGCCCAAGCCCAAATATTAGCTGATATGCCGGTATCTTATCAATTTCAAAGCTTCGCAAGGTTGGAACAACCGAGGACGGAATGGTAATAAATGCCCGTTCCTTATTCTTGGTCTGGTCACCACCCAGCACAATCAGCCCCCTATCAAGGTCAATGTCTCGAGCTCGCAGCCTTCTAAGCTCGCTCAACCGCAAACCACAGTGACTTATTAGCAGAATTGCCAGGTAAACCGGTCGGTTATGCAGATACACATACCTCGCGATGATTGTCGAATCTCCCTGCTCAAACGGATGCCGCAACTTCTGCTCCTCCTTTCGGGGTTTGTGATTGGCAAAAGGGTTCTCCTTTATGTATTGGCGCTCCACGAGCTCATAGAACAATGCCCTCATATTGATGAGGTAGTTGTTATAGGTTCGGTTTTTCACCGCATTCCCATAGCGGTCTTTTCGCTCCAGGAGTATGTGATCAAGGAACAACTTCGCCTTTGCCCGGTCAAATGCCGAAATCGGCAACCCGTCCCACTTCTGGAGCTTTAGCCACTCAGAGAAAATGTTTGTGAAGCTTGTGTAGGTGATCCTGGTGTGTTCCCGGTCGGAGGTGCATTTGAACCGAAGGGCCACCTGAATGGCATCCAGGATGTTGGTGTTGCCCTGTGCGGAGACGGCAATCTCTTTTCGCCTGGCCACGTCCGCCCATTCCTTCATTTTTTCCTGAAGGATAAACTGCGCTCTTTCTTCCCTAAGTGTGGGTTCTGTGATGAAGTGCGACCTGTTTAAGTCAAACGTTTGCCGACAGCGGACTCGACTTGTGGTGCCTGGCACAAATTCTTCCCATTCAATCAGCCATTTCCACCCTTTAACTAGCCTGGGAGGCTTAAGGTAAGCGTACTGAGGTGAGTGCATTTTTTTTTTGGCCATGCAGAGGGAGACTCATTGCAATGCCAAAAAGTTGCCAATTTTTAGAACCTAATTTTGCCGCGCAACTCCTTGAAAATCAATTTGTTGCGCGGCTTTTGTGTGCGGGAAGCGAGAAGGCGCACCCCCAATACAACCCCAATAAAGCCCACTTCAACCCAAATACACCCCCCATTTCCCGCACCAAACACCCCTTCCAGCAACGTTCTGGCAACGTTTTGGCAATCTTAGTTTATTGATTATCAAACCTTTGTACTATTTTATTGGATATGTTTTGCATATTTCAAAACATCTTGTTACTTTCGTCCTGCCTTACTTACATATCTCCCCTGTATATCCTTTCTTGGTTGATCAGATCATGTAACCAAACCACACATTTATATGAAAAAGGCATTAGAACACCTGCCAATCTTCAACGGCAGAAAAATCCTCACCACCCTTCAAAATGGCGAATGGTATGTAGCTATTAAGCCTATTTGTGAGGCTCTTGAAGTCGACTACATCCAGCAATTTAAGAACTTGAAAGAGGATGGAATTTTAGCTCAACTATTGTGTGAACACACAACAGTTGCCGCCGACAACAAGCTCCGAAAAATGACCTGCCTACCCGAGCGCTACATCTACGGTTGGCTCTTTTCCATCCGCTCCGAAAGCCCAAAACTCCTAGAGTACAAGCGCACCTGCTACGACCTACTCTACAACCACTTCCACGGCATGCTATCCGGGCGAGCCGGGTTCATTCAGCAGAAATCCGAAATCGATATCAAAATCGAAAAGCTGGAGGAAAAACTCCTCGAAACCGAGGAGTACAAAGAAATCCAAGACCTAAAAGCCCAAAAGCTCCAACTCTCCAGAAAACTATCCGCCCAGGTAAAAGAATACGATGTGGCCATCACATCCACCCAAGGCTCTCTATTCCCTGATGCGGCACTCAACTAGGTTCTAATTCCTTTTCATATACACCCGCCCAGAAGCAACTTCAGGGCGGGTTTTTTATTTGCCACCACCCCGACCCTCCACCTCAGCCTTCCACTTCTCCAACTCCTCCACCCGAGCAATCAAATCCCGTAAACCAGCAAGCGGGTCACTTTTGTATTCCTCCTCCAGGTCCTCTAAAGTCCGGGGCTCGCCTACGTCAATTTGGTAGCTATCTACTACTCTCCTCATCTCCCCATTGCCTGAAATAAGCCAGTCCGGATTGAACCAAGTATAGCAATCTGCTACTTCGTAGGCGAAATCGGCAGAAATTTTCCTGTATCCGTTTAGCAATTGCGATACCACAGCGGGCTGCTTACCGATGCTTTTCGCAAACTCTTTGTCTTTGATTATCAGCGTGTTAATGAATAATCGGAGCCTTTTACGGCGCGCTTCAAAAATGTCATCCATTATACAAAGTTGCAAACGCCTGAAAAAAATTAGCAAACGCTATTGTTTGAGAATAGCAGACGTTATACATTTGTGACAATATTAAACACTTGTGACAAATTGGAGAACAAAAACATTTTCAACTACCTCGCCGCCGAACGCCTGAAGCTCAGCTTCCGCAACTGGTGGAAAACAGCCTACCCCCACGAAACGGTGCCTTCATACCGCACCATCCTCCGGGCCGGCGAACGCCTCGATGAGGGCGAGGAGCTTACCAACTCGCAGCAGCGCGCGTTGGAACGCGCACTGGAGTATCAGCAAACAAGGCTCGGTAGAGCCGCTTAAATCATAATGTACTAGGCGGGGGCAAAAGAGCCGTCGCATCGATGTTTTTACCATTCCTACAGGGGGCGGTCTCACCGAAACACCGCCCCCAACTTAGTCGCAACCATGAAGTGTGTTATACGGGGAAATCGAAACTGTGAGAGCGCTGAGACCCGGGCGGAGGAAGGCCCGCCCGGGTAAATTTTGATAGGAATTTTCATTTGGTTCAGGAGTCGCCCCCGCAAAAGAGCGGGCGTTGCTCTTTAGGATAATATGATTTTACACGGTCAAGGGGTGTAGCAATATGCCCCTTCCAAAATCGCGCGATAGAGCAGTTGGTAGCTCGGTGGGCTCATAACCCGCAGGTCACCGGTTCGAGTCCGGTTCGCGCCACCGGTTTTAAGGCGGGTGAAACAGGGGGACGTTCAACGGAATGTCCCCCACCCTTCTTCAAGACATTGCCGGGCCAGGGTTCATACAAACAGTGCTTTGATTGAAGTTCACCCTGGTGCGGCAAGAGCAATCTCGTCATGAGATTATATCGGGAATCCAGCGGCCCCTGCAAATGAGCAGGGGCCGTTCCTCCACCAGAACATTCAAGGGCTAAAAGCCCGCTAGCAATGATAGTAGTACGTCGAGTGTGGCCACCGAGCAAGGTCGGTGGCATTTTTCACGCTCAAGTGTGAAATCCTTTTCGGCAGAGAAAGGGGTAGAGCCTTGGGGAAACATTCACCCTTAGCATACTGCACATATGCAATTCAACATCCAACTCCGAATCGGAGGAGAAGTCCAAGGAAACGGCTTCTACTCCAATAGTTCAAGCCCTGGCAGCCCAATCGCAAAACACCTCGCTGATGGCATCACTGTCAACAAGCGCTGGATTAGTCGGGCTGTAATGGAGAACTGGCACACAGCACACCTCCCGTCAAACAGTAGGCAGAAAAAAAGCGCAAGCCCTGCACAGGCCTACGCTTAGTATTAAAACCTGGCCCGAGCAATCGGGCCAGGTGAATCGGTTGACTTGGCACGACACGCCAAGCCAACCATCATCAGTGACACAAAAGTACAAAAAAATCATCAGTAATGTACACTTTACCCGCCCAACACAATGCTGAAGACCGAGCCAACTCGGCTTTTTTCAAGGTAATGCAGAGCGCCCCAATGGGTTTGCTAATTTCCGCTGCACTGGGGTTTGCCCTGGTCGGAATATTCCAGTTCCTGTTCTATCTCGATGTACTGCCTTCCCGCTGGCAGCCTGCGCTCTTGTGGGTGCTAAGTATCGGGCTTTCCGCTTTCTTCGAGGGCCTCGCATTCTTTTTCCTGCTCACTACGGTTCGCGACTTTTCCGCAGGAGCAAAGCGGGAAGGATGGATAGGCGCATTGGCTTCCTTCCTATTGCTCACCTATTGCATGTGGGAAGCGCACCACATCGCCGGAAAATTTGACGACAACACACCGGAAGGATACTGGACAATAGCCGGAATCGTGGGCACCATAACCGTTATCCTTCGCGTAGTGGAACTCCGCATCGCCCTCACGGTGACACACGAGTACAAGCGGAAAAGTGCACTGGCCGAAGCGGAAGTCAAGATGCAGGAAATGGGGCGCGACATAAAGGACTTGTCTTCCCAGCTAGTAGAGTACAAGCGGAAAGAAGAACAGGAAGCGCTCCGGTTGGAAGCGGAGGCAGAGGCTCAACTACAAAAGGAAATGCAGCGAATCGAAGAGGAAAGGGAGTCCGCTCACCGGATGGCACTACAGGAAGCCGAACGCCTCAAGCGGCAACTTGCCTCGATGGAAAGGACCAAAGGAATTGCCATAACATCGGTTAGTGCTGAAGACATGAAGCGGAAAGCCAGGGAGTTCTACGAGCGGAATGGCATTCCGCCAACACAGCAACAAGTGGCGGAAATGTGCGGGCTAAAGGACGCAAAATCTGTCCGGCTTAAATTCCCGAACGGAACATGGGAACGATACATCCTCTCCATGAAAGAGGATTTGGCAGAAGCTTAACCGGAAAATTTCACCATTCAATTCATATCTACAATGCAAAAGTTAATGCTCAGATACCGCAAGTTCACCGATAAGCTCGAGGAGTTTTATCAATACTCCAGGGAGAAAATCGGCCTTGAGGATACAGAGACCAACCGGCAAGCGCTGGGGACGTTCCTCGGCGTTGTGTCCTGCGTAGGAATTTACTACACGATGTTGATGCTGTCTAAAATTGCCAGTCTGGCAATAGACGCTACAGCCACCGTGATTGCAATCATCCAATAAAAAGAACGCCTTATGAGTACGACACACTCGAACGAGGGAATTTTCACATCAGTGGCCACAAGGTGCTTCCTGGCTATATCAACCTGCGTGGCAATTTACTGCTGGCTGTTTGTAGATTTTTCCCCCTTGAGCCGTATGAAAATAACGGTAGAGGAAGAGTCAACCGAAACGGTAAAGGGAACACTGGAGGGCACCGAATCCGTGGCCATCATCGATGGCCATAACGACCCAGCCCCCGCAAACGTAGAGGAGCTTTCAAGTGGCGACACCGAGGAGTACATCAATCGGTACAAAAAAGTGGCCATCTATGAAATGGAGAAGTTCGGAGTTCCGGCCTCGATAAGCCTGGCCCAAGGCATTATTGAAAGCCGGGCAGGCTCCAGCCTACTGGCCCAAAAATGCAAGAACCACTTTGGCATTAAGTGCTGGAGCAAAAAGCACAAAGGCTGCTGCATGAAGTTCAAGGACGATAACAACAACGACTCCTTCCGTTTTTTTGAAAAAACAGCCTGGGAGAGCTGGCGCGCGCACAGCAAACTGCTGTCGTCCGGTAGGTACAAAAAACTCCACCGGCACGGCCGCGACTACCGAGCTTGGGCCTACGGACTCAAGGCAGTCGGATATGCCACCGACCGAACCTATGCAGAAAAACTGATTGGTGTGATTGAACGCTACGACCTACACCAATACGACCGCTAAAACTAAAAACATCCCCCCGCCCAACCCCAGCACAGAATAAGAACCTAGTGCCGGCAGGGTGGGGGGCCTTTAATCCAGAACGCTTCGTGCTTACCTCCCCGGCCTCCGGCTAGGCAAACACTATAACATTTCCGGGAAACATTTAACACCACCTGCCCCCCGGCAGTAAGGCCACAGCCATATCCGGCTTGAAGTCCTTTTGCGCGGGGTGGGGGTGGGGCAACATTTACGGCTCAATTCATTCACCCATGCGCAAGAAATTCAAAATACACCCTTGGACTGAGGAGGAGGTCAACGTGCTGTTTGACCACTGGGAAACCAAAGGCCCCGCTTTTTGCCTGGAAGTGCTACACGCGATGGGATACACCCACCGCACAGAATCAGGCGTGGCCGGCATGGGGCGAATTGCAGGTCTGAAATACAAGGGACCACGGCTCGGTTGTCGCAAAAAAGGGGATGTGCCCGTGAACAAAGGGAAAGGGATGAGCGAGGAGTTAAGGGCTAAATGCGCCCACACCTGGTTCAAAAAAGGAAATCGAACGGGGGCTGCCAACAACAATTATGTGCCCATTGGCTATGAAAGAGTTAGGGGCGACGGATATACGTGGATTAAGGTCGCCGAAGGCACCTGGAGAGAAAAGCATAAGATAGTTTTTGAGCAGCATTTTGGCTCAATCCCGGTAGGCCACCTGGTAGTTTTTAAGGATGGCAACCCACTGAACTTCTCTCCGGACAACCTGGAGGCAATCACCCGAAAAGAACACGTAAAGCGCAACAGATGGGGCAATGGGCCTTCAGAATTCTCGCTCATATCAGGGCGAGCCGCCATGGCCAGGCTCAACAAACTCGGCATAAGCGACAAGGCAATCCGGCACAACCCGGAGCTCTTGAAACTGGCTCAAGCCGAAACACTTCTCAAACTTCAAACCCGCAAACGTCATGCAACTCACACTTAAACAACAGGGCAAAATAGAATCGCTAATCGGAAAGGTCTGGATGCACAAATCCACCAACTACACCTTCACCGATTTTACACTGGTGGGCGAAAAGGTGATTTTTTCCACCGACGTGAAGGCCATAACAGTCAGTATCGACGACTTGGATGCCTTCATAAAAGATCTTCTACCAGTCGATTCTCTCCCTTCCAACCAATCTGTCAACGTAATCAATATCCCAGGCGTAGAGCTCTCCATTTTCGGTGAAATCGCTACCGGCCTCATGACTTCCTTCAGGGAAGTTCAAGGTGCCAAGGGCAATGATGAACAGTTCTTGAACCAGGCCATAAAGCGGTCGAGGGCCAAGATTGATATCAGCCGAACAATGACCGGAATCGCCAAACTCGCACTCGACGTAAACAAGGCCAAACGGGGCCAAAAATAACCACCACCCATGCTAACACTATTCATAACCTCCACCATACCACCCGCCCAAATGGACGACGATGGCCTCGAGAGCCATATCCAATTGCTGTTCTTTCAACTCGAATCCATCCTGCTCGAAATGAAAGATTCCTGGAACAAACCTGACCGAAAACAGGCCTACGAAATCCTCCGGACTCAACTCCAGGAAAAAAAGGACGAACTCAGCGCCGCGCAATCCGTGTACATCTTCCGCATGGAATCCATGCGATAATCGTCGAACAACCCTTCATCATGATCAGAAACGCCGAGCAAATCCGCCTAGAAGTAAACGCCGTCGATGTTATCGGCCGCCACGTAACACTAAAAAGACGTGGGGTAAATTACATCGGTCTGTGTCCATTCCACGACGAAAGCACCCCCTCTTTCACCGTGTTCCCAAACACCAACAAGTTCAAGTGCTTCGGGTGTGGCCAGGGGGGCGATGCCATACACTTCCTCATGGAACGCCAGGGCATGACCTACCCTGAAGCCCTAGAATATGCGGCTTCAGAAAGTCGAATCGAGGTGGAATACGACAAGCAGGGCCAAAGAGCTGAAGTAATCGAAGAAGCCAAAAAACAGAAAGAGCACCGCGTGGCCATGCAGCAGGCCCTGCTTGATGTCCACAAGTATTACCAGAACAAAGGTCCGTTGCCAGGCTCCTACTGCGACCTGGAGACAAAGACCGAGCTCGTCGATGCGGATGGCAGGCTCATCAAGCGGGAAACAGCCGATATGTTCGGCATCTGCTGGACTCCTGATGACAACCTGGTATTCAAATCCGGCTTCTGGGAATCTCGCATCCTGGAAGAAATAGGAATCATTGGAAAGGGCGACTTTGGCCACTACGACTTTTTTAAGCGGCGCCTCCTGTTTCGAATCACCGACCAACAGGGCAAAATAGTTGCCCTCGCCGGCCGGCGTCTCAGCACAGAAGATGCCAAGCCGGAGGAAGGCGGAAAGCAACGCGCCAAGTACATCAACTCAAAACAATCGGCGCTCTACGATAAGAGCGAGGTACTGTTTGGCCTCTCAGAAAACCGCCGTGGCATCAAAGATGCCAGGTATGCAATCTTGGTGGAAGGCTACTTTGATGTAGTAACGCCACACGACCACGGCATCCGAAACTGTGTGGCACCATGTGGTACTGCGCTCACCGACCAACAGGCCAAACTGCTGGCCAGATTCACGGACGAGGTCGTCATTTTGCGTGATGGTGACGTGGCCGGCACAGAAGCCGCCAAGCGGGATGTCGAAACACTCGTAAGGGCAGGCCTAAAAGTGCGCATCTGCCAGATGAAGCCAGGTGCAGACTTGATAAAGAACATGATCCTCCAGGAGGAAATCATAGGAGCGCAGCAAAGGGAACTGGACAAGGAATTAAAGGTTGTGCCTCCGATTTCAAAAACCGAAGAGAAAAAGCATAAGGCCCTGATTGCGAAAATGACGTCCAACTTGGCGGCCATGCGCGAAAGCCTGGGCAATATGAAGGCCGACTACGCCGCGCTGAAGGACCCGGATACATTCCTGCGGCGGAACGGGAAAAAAGGCTTTGAAAAATTCATCGCAGATACCTCGCAGGATGGCATCATTTGGCGCGTCATGGAGGAACACGACCCTGAGGACGTGTTCGCAAAGGACCATGCCACACAAATCGCTGCTACGCTCCTTGCCCTTATCGAAAGCGATAGTCTGAAGGACCACTACGTCCGAGAACTCTGCAAGCCCAACAACCTTGGAGCCGTAAAAACCATCCTCGCATCTGCGATAAAGGTCCAGTCAGATACCAAAGGCCGTAAATCAGACCTAACCCCAAAGCAAAAGCAAGATGTTATCACGTACGGAATGTACGAACGGGACCACAAATACTTCATCTCCAGCGATATCGGCGGCATAGGGTGGATGGTCAGCAACTTCACCTTGCGGCCGATCATCTTCATTGAAGGCGCAAAGGAATCCATCCGCCTGGTGGAAATCACCAACGAAAAGAAGGTTGCCAGGATACTGGACATCAATTCGCGCAACTTCGTAGAACTGGGCCCCTTCAAACAAACCATCGAGGCGCGTGGCAACTATCGTTTTGAGGGCAAGCCAGAACACTTCCTGAAGGTGAAAGCAAAGGTGTACGATGAAATGAAAACCGCTTTCCCAATCTACACGCTCGGCCTCCACCGTGAAGGATTTTTCACATTTGCAAACGGAATCGTATCTGAAGGGAAATTCACTCCAGTGGATGAGTACGGCCTCGTTTCCCACGGAGAAACCACCTATTACCTTCCGGCATTTTCCAAGATCCGGGATCACGTCAAATCCGACGACGTGGACAACGATTACCAGGACGAGCAATACTACGTTTACACCGAAGGTGGCCAGCCTATAAGCTGGAAGGATTGGACTGAGCTCATGGTGAAAGTACATGGGGAAAATGCCATAATCGGCATCCTCTACCTCTGCTCCTGCATCATCCGGGAGAAGGTCTTTGAGCGGCTCGACAACATGTTCCCACACCTCAACATGTTCGGCCTCCCAGGATCCGGCAAAAACCAGCTGGCCGCGTCCCTTTGTGCCATATTTGGCAAGTACCGCCCACCCGTTCACATCGTGAATGCCACAGATGCCGCCTTTTTCCGGCGCATAGCCCAGGTGCGAAACGGCCTGGCCTGGTACGATGAATACAGCAACAACGCCGAGCACAAGAGGGTAGAGGCCCTGAAGCAATTTGCAGACGGTACTGGACGCTCCAGGGCTTCAGTAGACAATCCAAACCGGACCAACAGCAGCCAGGTGAACGCCGGGTGCATCATCAGTGGCCAGCAGCAGCCAACCGCCGATGTGGCCCTTTTTACCCGATGCATATCGCTGAGCTTCAGCAACACGGAGTTCGATTCGGAAGCCAAGGAGAACCACGCGAAGCTGAAAAAGATAGAGCAGGGTGGGCAATTGACCTCATTTGTGGCGCTCCTGCACAGCCACCGGCAGCACATGGGCGAACAGTTTGCCCAAGAGTTTGAAGCTGCATACACGCGTTTTCAGGATATAGTGTCCGGCCAGAACGTAATGGACCGGATACTGCGCTCCTACACCGCACTTCTTACCACCTACCGACTGCTGAAAGACAAACTGGAATTCTCCTTCGATGAAGCTGAAGTTGAACGGGTCCTCGAAAAGTCCATCATGACGCAAAAGGAAAGCGTGTACCAAGAGAACGAGGTTTCCATCTTCTGGCGAATGGTGGAGTTCTTCATGTCGAACAACGAGATCGAGCACGGCGCAGACATCATCGTAGAAGAAGCCACCTCCGAATCCTACGACCTGGACTGGAAAGGCACCAACAAGGAAACAAAGGATTACCGCCCAGCCAAACGCCTGCTCTACCTATACCTCGCCCGGGTTCACCCATTCTACCTGGAGCGTCACCAGCGCCAGCGGAATGCCAAAGGGCTAGACGTAGAAGCGCTGAAGTATTACCTCAAAGCTTCCGGATCCTGGGAAGGCTACAAGCGCGGCAAAAAGTTCCTGGGCGTCACCCGTGCATGTCTGGTTTTTGATGCCGACAAACTGCCATTCGAAGTCGAGGATACCGTGGCGGTGCTATCCAGAAAGAAACGATTCAGCAACGAAGAACCGGAAACACCCGCAACAGAGCCCAAAGCTCCTGAGAAAAAGGAATCACCCGTCAATGACGATCTGCCATTCTAACTTCTTAAACACTCGATATCATGCTACTGATTATCAGAGGTCCGCAAGGATCAGGCAAAAGCCGAATTGCAAAGCAAATTGCTTCTTACTCCGAGGGTGCAATACTGTATGACGAAATTCCAATAGATGAACCAGTCTTCTTTAGTAACAATGTAAGTAAAAGGCTAGTGATAATAACTACAAATCTCATGCAGACTGCCAAATACCCTAAATGGTTATTTGATTTTGAGTATTCCACCTTGGAATGCCATCCAATGCCTTTCTAAAAGGCTCCATTTCTCAATGAGTTCGCCCGCTTTTGGGCAAATTTTTTGGCGAAAAAAAAATGTCTGGCGACTGACACCTAATTCAGCAACAACCCTACAACCGTAAGTTAAAAAACAATAGTAATTGATTAATAATCAATCATTTAACCATCAAAATGGCCTACAACTTTACGACAACTTTCCCACAACTTTCCAACAACCGCATACAACCGTTTTCTTCAAAAGTTGTAGCGGTTGTAGCGCAACAACCAAAAGTTGCTGTTCCAACAACCTTGCAACTAATTGAAAATCAATAGTTTGATTTCCGGTTGTAGGCGGTTGTTGGTGGTTGTCGTGATTTTAGGCACTTGCCAGATTTTGAGACAATTTTTTTTTGAAAATGGAAGAAATCGCGCAAATCGAAAGGGTAGGGGATACCCCCTCCATGACAGCCCAAGAGGCAGTCCTGCATATCAAAGCGCAGCTGGGCAACGCCGAAAAGTTCAAGGTCCGCCGACGCGGATACGTGGACTGGAAGTTTGGAGAGCTCAGCGAATACCTGGGCTTTACCCGCGCCAGGGAGTACATCGAATCCGTCCGCCGCTGGCACGACTTCAATGCGAAGTACACGGATTGCCTGCTCGAAACGAGCTACGCATCTTTTTTGAAAGCTGAATCTGAAATCTAAACTAAATCACCTACACCATGGCAAAGAATCACATCAAATTAGAATTACAAGCCGAAATGATTCGGTACAGAAACGGTGGCGCGCTCGCGCTCCTCCTAAGAATGCCAGATGGACGATATCTCGAGGTTCCGATTTATGGCCTGAATCGCGAAGAGATTTTGAATCATTACGAGCTCAACACATCAGAATCGCACGAAACCTATGAGCATGTAACTGCCAAGCCCAAAACTGGCACGGCGGAAAAGGAGGAGCAATCATGATACTTACATATAGCGACGACCGATTTGTAAACCTGATTTTATCAGGTTCTAAAATCCACACTATTCGAACTGACATCAACGAAAGGTGGCGGGCTGGTATGCCTATTCAGCATTGGCGGGGGAACCCACGAAATGTGCGACAAAAACCATATCAGTTTGGTTTTGGCGAGTGCAAGAGTGTACAGCACATTAGAATCAAATGCTATGACCCCAATTATAGCCCAGAGCACTTCGGAATTTTGGTTTATATCGACTTCAGATACCTCACGGAAAGTGAAATTGAAACCCTCGCAATAAACGATGGGCTTTCTGTTGCGGAATTTAAAGCATGGTTTACACCATTGAAGGGCCAGGAGTATGTAGGTCGAATCATTCATTATACCAACCTAAAATACTGACCCATGCCAATCCGTAAATCCGACTACCCCAAAGACTGGCCTTCCATCTCCCTCCAGGTCCGCACAGAAGCAGACTGGAAATGCGAGTGGTGCGCAGCTCCAGGTGGCAAGGTGATACGTCGATTCGAAGGAGGCGCGTGGGTATTGGTTCCGCAGGTACAGGCCTACCCAACCGCCGCCTGGGAAGACACTGAAAAAATGACCTGGGCAAGGCTACGATTTCACAAACTGACCAAAATAGTGCTAAGCGTAGCCCACCTTGATAGAGATTCAAAAAACAACAACCGTAACAACCTGGCTGCTCTTTGCCAGAAGTGCCACCTAAACCACGACATTCTGCAACACGTGCGGAACAGGCTTTACGGCCGGCACCATGCCAAGGAGCACCAACTAAAACTACAGCTTTGATATGCCATTCTCATTCATCAATACCCAAAAAGAACTAATTCCACTTAATAAGAGTAATCAAGTTTTTTGGAATAGGAAGGCTAAAGAAATCGGTTTGGATTTTCAAAAAGGCCAACCAGAGTTTTTTGATTTTTTCTACATAAACGACCACCCACTCTGTAGGTTAGGTGGTATGATTTTCTGGTATGGAATCGGAGACAAGCAATTTGATATAAGGGAAATGAGGCGGTTAGGAGGCTTCCCAAAGCAATGCTATAAGGCAGATGAATCTTCAAGTGGGCCATTTAAAGCGTTAAACCTCGTGGCAAATCAGTTGGCTCAAATATCCATGAAGCATAATTTGGAGGACTTTTTAAAACCAATATTGATTCCAATACAATTTCAAAACCCTTAACTGGTGCATCATCGCAGCAGCACCAACTAAAACTATTTCAACAATGAGTAAGCCATCACTACCAGGCGCAGAATTCATGCGCGGCCTAGCAGGTATGATAAGTGCAGCACTTCCAAAAGGCTTTGGATTTGCGCTTGTCGTGTTCGAGTTCCACACACCAGGCATTGCCAACTACATCAGCTCAGCGGAGCGGCAAACGATGATTCAGGCATTAAAAGAAACCATTGCCCGACTGGAGGCAAAGCAGGATTTTTCCACACCTGAAGAAAATTAAATCAATGAGATATCTAATCGAATTCTACACATTAGGGCCCCCTGGAATTACCTTAAGGTACTTTAAGCTCGATTTTGATTCAATTGACGAAGCGATAAAACTTGCTGAATCAATTTTTAAAAAAAACGAAGGGTATTGTATTTCCCATATTTAACTCAAAGCCTACCGAAGTCCAACCCCTAGGGAGGATTTTCGGTAGGCGACAGTTAGTTACTTCCACTCACCACTAAAACAAAAACTTATGTACAACACCGCCGACAACATGGAAGACCTAGACATGGTCGAAGAACTCTCTTCATTTGACACTATACTTGGAGTTGCAGAGCACCATCAAATTTTTGATGAAGAGTATCAGGATGCCGACTTCTATATCAATGTCAATGATTTCTCAGAACTAGAAAAGATAAAAAAACTGCTACTCCCATTCGGATACAAGGCCTATCTTGATGATGATGAAACTATTTTAAAAATCGAAAACCTTCCTGCACAATGATACAAATGACCCAAGAAGATTTCAATACATACTCCCTACAAATGGCTTTTTGGGGAGCATATTTGGGTTTCTTTATAACCTTAGCAGGCTGGGCTGCATTCAAAATTTTTACCCGAAAAAACAACAGCGAAGAATAATTCATATATCTTCGTACCAGTTTTCATTTGGTTTTTTGGGGTTATACAGGCCGCTGAGCAATCAGGGGCCTGTTTTTTTTGTGTCCTTTCCAGCCAAAAAGCGAGGTAAAACCTTTGCTCCATGGACAATCAAGCCAACCTGGAGCACATCATAGCCTTCTGCGAACGCAAAGGCTATATCTTCTTTAAAAACCCGGGCGAACTCAACATCCTCTACGTAGAGGGGATGAACCCCGACCACTCCCTCAACCCAGACCGCCTCGATGGATGGAACGACCTCCGTTTGGTCATAGACTTCCAGTCCGGCCGGCCACGGCTCCTGTTCCTACAGGTAGCCACCACCGAGCCAGGCCGCGCGGCCACCTTGAGCGATGCCGCAAAAAAACGGGGTGGGGTAGCGCGCATCACCTTTGGGCAGCACCTCGAGTGCTGGCAAATCGGCAAGCACAAGGGCACTCCTGCCCTCGTCCAGGTCGGCAATATCCTGGTACACCGAGACAAAAACCGCGACGGAATCCGTACCCGCGACCCAATCGCCGCAGCCACCGGCATCAACCAGCACGGCACCTCCCTTGCCTTCAAAGGCAAAAACGTCGGCACCTGGAGCGAGGGCTGCCTGGTCGGCTTGATCTACATCGAGCACCTTCGATTCATCGCGCTGCTCAAAACCGACCCGCGCTACATCGCTGACCCGAAATTCAAGTACAGCTCTATAATCCTTCCCGGCGATGCACTGATGGTGCGCCGTGGGGAGTAACAACCATCCATGGCCGCTTCACTGCACACCGCACCGCCCTCGCCGGCATACAACGGCAACGACATTTGGATAAAGGTGGAATCCGACCTGGTGGATACCACGGCCACCGCATCCTTCGAAATCGAGTTCACCACCTCCGGGCCAAGCCTTACCCAAACCCTCGAGCTGAAATGGGGGGGCACGACCCTAGTGCTCACGGTAGAGGCCACCACCAACACGCAGGCCACTGCCATCCCTACCAAAGATGGTGGCGAGAGCTTGCTCGATTACCATTTTCGGGTGGCCGAGGCGCTGCGCGAGAACGGCCTACTTTCTGCCGATTTCATCATCACGGCCCATTCCGATGAGCGCATCATGCTCACGGCCCGTACCATTGGTGTGCTCGACCTCGACCACGCGTCCACCCTCAGCAATGCCACCATCACGGTCGAAGATGGCACCGACCCAAACACAGAGACCAACCTGGCTGCACTGGTCGAAATCTGGCAGTCAGGCCCTGAGTTTAATGACGAATCCAGGATACATACCCTAGTGGCCACTTACGATGCAGCCACGGGACAAACCGAGTTCAACCTCAAGGGACTGTTCCCGACCGCGCCCGCGCTGCCGGCCGAGAACAGTATCGGACCTGTGGTCAGCCTCACCTGGCGGCACGGCGATGCCGATACTGCCGCCATACTTTACTATTTGCGCCTCGCCGACCGTTATGGCATCCCGGCAGTAGCCGAGGCCCTGGTACGCACAGAATCGACCTACACGGCCCTGCACGGCGCGCGGCCTGAAGACCACGACAACTACTCGCCCATCGGCTTCGTGCGCCCACTGCACGGCTACAGGCAAGCAGGCGGCGTGTTCCGAAAGCCCGTCACGGACGTACAACCGGACTGGTTCTATATCCTGGCCAACGCTGAGCTAACGGATTGCCGCGTGGAATTCGATGTCACCTGGGACAACGGCGCAGAAACCACCGAAACCCCATCCGTCGATATCGGCACACTCGAGGCCAACAAAGCGCACTGGATACGCTCCACCCCCTTCGATGCCGGCGCGTACACGCCACCGGCCGCAGGCGCTTTGCCCTGGTACTACACCTTCAAGCTCATTGGGAATGCAGGCTCTGGAGAGGTAACACTTGCGGAGGTGTACTACATCATCCGGCCATGCACCCCCTTCGATATCTACCTCCTGATGGACAACGGCCTGGGCGGCTGTGAGTCCGTGCTTTGTCACGGCAAGACGGCGTTCGGGTTTGAAGCCTCCAGGGAATCTGCCAGGATGGCGCGCAGCAGTTCGTTCAACCTGCGCGACGCTGAGCTAATCAACTTCAACGCGGAGGGGCAAAAAGCATTCAGCCTGAACACCGGCTGGCACGACCTCTACTACATAGAGCATCTCCGACAACTCCTGCTGGGCGATGTTTGGCTAATCGATACCAACCTCAAGCGCTTCCTGCGCCTGTTGGTCGATACGGACAGCATCACCACCCACGAACATGATGGAGACCTGTACAGCCTTTCCATCAATGTCAAAACTGGATGGCTCGATTCGGGCCAAAACCCCTAAAAGCCCATGTGGAAAATAAAGCTACCGGACGGACAATTCCTGGACACGCCCGATACCCTTGGGCTCCAGTTCGAGCTGAACAACCAGGTGTTCAGCACCTCCAGCACTGCATCCCTCCCGGGATCCTTTTCTTTCCCTGTGGATGTGCCGCTCACCAAGCGCATGACACAGCTGCTGAAGTGGCCGCAGCGCATCGATAGCGCCGTACGGACACGAGTAATTGAAAACGTGGTAGCTTATGCCGAGGGTGTGCCCTTGTTCCAGGGAACGCTGCGGGTAAAGCAGGCGAACAAGTCGAGCGTAAAGCTGGAGCTTTACGCAAGCCCCGTATCAGCACTCAAGACCAAGAAGCTAACAGAGCTGGATTTTGAGGGCTCCAGGACCGTTGCGCCCACATCCTGGACAGACTACATGCTGGACACGGCAAACAACCCGGAGGATTACGACCACGCTTTTTTCTACGTGTTCAATGAGGGCGCCAACCTGCCGTTCAACGTTTGGGACGATATCGCCGAGAACTTCGTGACAACCGATTCCATCATCAGCCCCTTCGTTCGGCTGAAATACCTGCTCGATCGCATGTTTGAGCTCACGGGCTATCAGTTTTCAAACGACTGGCAAAGCGACGACCTGGAGCTTGGCCGGTTGTATGTGTTCAACAACGTGGATGTCAGGGTTTTGGCCGAAGCCGACCCGCACGACCCGGAATTACCAGACTCATTCGAGCTAAACAAACACCTGCCGCCCATCATATCTGCCGAGTTTTTGAAAAAACTCATGGCGCAATGGGGCCTTGGGCTTTTCACCAATATCTTCAAGCAAAAAATCGCGCTCATCCCGCTGCGCGACATACTGAAGCGAGCACCGAAACACGACTGGACTAACTACGCGGTTGACGACCTGGTAGTAGATACCGACGAATCTTTCAACGCTCCAGGTTACTACAACTACGCTCAGCCCAACGCCATTCCGCCCTACGCGCCACCGGTGGAAGATGCCACACTGGTGCGCACCACTTTGGAGGTGTACGACAACCTCCCTATGGATCCAGGGCATTACTACATTGAGACCAACTCGAACTACCTGGAGTTCCGGACCGGGAACTTCGGCGACCGCCTGGCGCTCTGCCATCGTGGCGTCAGGGTAGGGGAGGGCGAAGCCTACGAAGCCGGCATGGAGGGCCTGTTCGATTTCATTTCTGGCCATTTCTGGAACGGTCCGTATTCCGGCTGGGTGGACGATGACGGCTACAAGTGGGAACAAAACGATTTCCCCACGGCGCTGATGTTCTACAGAGGCCTCCAGGACTGCATCATAGGGGCCAACCGTTCTACTTTGAACGGGAACAGCGTGTGGCTCGATGGGGTAGGTTCTCCGAATACAAAGGCCAAACTCGTCACCAACGGCGTAGAGGAAGGCGAGGCCACCCAAAGCCTGAACTGGTTTGGCGAATATGGCCTGTATGAAAAATACCACAAGCAATGGTCTGAGACCCTGCGCAACAACGTGCACGGCACCCAAAGCTTCATACTTCCCATTGGCCAGGTCACGGAGTTTTCCTTTGAGGACAAGGTGCGGGTAGGGAACATGGATTTTTTCATCAAACGCCTGCGCATCAAACAACTCTACAACGGGCAAAAAATGCTCGTGGAAGCCTCTATGGTGAGCGTTATCTGACCACGCAATTTTCTTATTCGTAAAAAATTACTGGTTTTGTTGTAAATATGGCAAGGTTTTAGCCGTGCCATTGAATCCAATCACGCTTTTTTTAATCTACGATGACAGTATTTGTACCGCTGAGCTCGCTCTCGGCTAAAATACTATCGAAGGAGTACGGTCTCCATCAGCCAATCAGCCCATCCCGGTCGGATTGGTTGATGGACATACTTCATATCGACCGTACAGGGACACGCTTCAGGCAAGAGGAGGAGCAGGTACTTACGACCGGGATGCTGGTCAATGTTCCGAAGCCTTTGGCCCTACGGGTTGAAGGCCAGGGCCTGGGTCTTGGCATCGTCATTCACCGGCTCCACCTCGAAACCATCAGTCGGCACATGTGGTCGTGTAGCAAGTGCTACATCCCCTCGTCCAGGGAGTCGGTAGGTAACGGCAACGCAATGGCGGGGCTCCGTTATTTCTATGACCACTATGGCCTGGACGATTCTGATTTCGACCAGGGAAGCATGTACCGGGAGCACTCTCGCTTCTCCAAAAAATTTCTTGCAAAATCTGCGAAAAAAATCGCGGTCGATGTCCGAGCTGATTCGCGGATTTGGCGCAGGCCAGACAACGCGGTCGAAAGGATCAACCACGACAACCTCGACCGCATCTGTGCGCTGCTCGACATGCGTTTGGCCTCATCCCGCTTGCGCCGCCTAACGGTCATTACCAAACACGCGCACATGTATATCTACGCTGTGCGGGGCGGGAGGGACATTGCCGCGATCGGTCGCAGGTTCAAGCTGCACAACGCCACCGTATACCGGGCAATCGCCAACGTGCGCGTTCGCATCCGGAAGGACGAGCGGTTCCGTGCGGCCATTTTGCCCCTATTGGACCCCATGTTCGTCCTTCCACCCCCTTGATAAACGATTGACATTTGTTCCGACAAGGAGAAGGACCTCGCATTTTCCAGCCCGGAACACTCCCCACGGCCAACGGCCGAAGCCCCAAAAAACCTCGCGAATAATTTCTCCTTGTCACTTTTCAAATCTGCGCCATGTCGTTCGCTGATCTCCACGCTATAGAAAAGGCTTGCAAGAAAACCCCACCGGGGCTTTCTGATTTGGCCATGATTGACCCGAACGACCTTGAAGTACAGCCCGATTGGCTTTTGGTCCCGGTCATTTCTGACCTACAGTTCAAGCCAGGCAAAGCAGCCTACGGCATCGGAGCCGACCACCTCACCGCCCGTTTGACCGACCCGACCGATATCGGCAACCGAAGCGGAGATACCTTCGATTACAAATTGGCTGCAACCGTCAGCGGTGTTACGCCCAGCATAGAGCACTTACGTGCCAAATTGATTAATCGACGCATACACCTGGCAGTCACCTATCAGAACGGAGAGCAACGGTTCATCCCGTTCATGCGACTTTTTGCAGCCGGCGATTCTGGCGACCGGTCCTCCAAAAATGGTTACAACTTCAACGGTGTTGCTCGATTGAGCAAACCCGCACCGTATTTCGAAGGCACCATCGAGGTGATTGGTGGCGGTGGCTCTACCCCTCCAAACCCAAGCTCATTCAGCGAGGCCGAAGTGGTGGTATTGCCGGTCAGCACCACGGCATCTTCCTTCACGCAAAGCATCCCTTCGGGTGTGCTGCTCATGGCCGTTTGGATCCGCAGCAACGACGACCAGACGGTCAGCGTTGGCCTCACAGCTGCCGGCGAGGAGCTGGGTGGTCCGCAGGATATTGCTGCGGACGAGTCGTTCAACTTCGCCCAGGCATTCCGGACCACAGCGGCCACGGATATTTTCCTCAGCGGCCTTTCAGGCACCAATTCCATAGAATTCTGGTATGCCCAGGTAGGCGCTGGAGATGTAATCAAAATCACCATCGCAGCCACAGAGACCGAGGTCGAATACGCCATCCCTTCAGGTGTGCTGCTCACGGCCGTATGGCTGCGCGGCAATACGGACCAGACGGTCAGCATCGGCCTCACAGCTGCCGGCGACGAGTTGGGTGGTCCGCAGGACCTGCTTGCCAACGAGGGCCACACGTTCGCCCAAACCTTAAGAACCGAGTCCACAACAACAATTTACATATCCGGCCTGGCCGGCAATAACTCAATCGAGATATGGTACGCAATTTAAGAATCCTCCTCTTCGCGCTCGTAGCACTTGGCTTCAGCAGCGCCGCATTGGCGCAAGGAAGCACCGATACCAAAGACAATCAGATTGCCCGCAAGAAGTTTCGGGTTGGTGTTGACACGTCCAAATACTTTACCACCATCACGCAGGTGATAAACTCCGCCAGTACCCATCGGCAGATTCCGACCGCCAAGGCGGTTTATGATGCGCTGGGTAGCGGTGGTGGTGGTGGCGGTGGTGGCGTGACCAGCGTTGATGTTACGGCACCAACATCTGAATTCAATGTTGCGGGCAGCCCAGTCACAAGCACTGGAACAATTGCCATAACCTGGGATAACCAGACCACCAACAAGGTATTGGCCGCTCCAAACGGTAGCACTGGCCAGCCTTCATTTCGCGCGCTGGCAGCAGCCGACATCCCTTCCATCCCAGCTGCGAACATCTCCGATTTTACGGAGGCCGTGCAGGATGTTGTGGGCGGCGTTGTCGGTGCTGGCACTGGTATCAGTGTGAACTACAATGATGCGGGCAACTCCTTTACGGTGACCAATACTGGCGACACCGACGCTTCGAACGATATCACCACATCTACCTCGGCCGGAGGGGACCTGACTGGCACTTACCCCAACCCGACTGTGGCGGATAACGCTGTAGATGGGACCGATATCGCGTTGGGCTCTGACGCCCAAGGCGACATCATGTATTATGACGGGACCAATTGGGTGCGGCTTGCTGCGGGCACAAATGGCCATTTCTTGAAGACACAAGGGCCAGCGGCTAACCCTACTTGGGCGGTTGCTTCAGGTGGTAGCGTGACAAGCGTTGGAGTCTCGGCCCCTACTTCCGAGTTTGATATTACGGGCAGCCCGGTCACGAGCTCCGGAACCATTGCGATTGCCTGGGATAACCAGACAACCAATAAAGTGCTGGCCGCTCCGAATGGGAGTACTGGCCAGCCATCGTTCCGTGCCTTAGCAGCTGCCGATATCCCTGCCATCCCTGCCTCTAGCATATCCGATTTCACAGAGGCCACCCAAGATGTTGTAGGTGGTTTTGTCGGTGCCGGTACCGGCATCAGTGTGAACTACAACGATGCTGGCAACGCATTCACGGTAACGAATACTGGCGACACCGACGCCTCGAACGACATCACTACCTCGAGCTCTGCGGGTGGTGACCTGACTGGAACCTACCCAAACCCGACCGTTGCCGATAATGCCGTAGATGGCACCGATATCGCGTTGGGCTCCGATGCGCAAGGCGACATAATGTACTACGACGGAACCAACTGGGTTAGACTACCGGCTGGCACGAACGGCCATTTTTTGAAGACCCAAGGTGCGGCTGCGAACCCAACATGGGCGGCCACATCCGGAGCTGCATACTATCAGTTGCTTCGGGAGAATGGGACAGATATGTCGGAGCAGGCTGCCACAAATTTTGAAAACACGGGGAATATCTCGTGGGATTTAGTCTCCGACCCAGCCAATGGGGAAACGGAGGTGAATGCTTTTATCGTAGCAAATTCTATTGGTGATGGGCAAATAGGTCCAGATGCTGTCGGCACGTCTGAGTTAGCTGTTGGGGCTGTAATAGCGGAGAACATTGACCAAATGGCCGCTTTAGACGGCCAGGTTCTCACCTGGAATAACACCCTAGGTACCTGGGAACCTCAAACTCCAAGTGGTGGTGGTGGTGGTGGTGTTACCAGCGTTGGCGTCTCAGCCCCTACTTCCGAGTTTGATATTACGGGCAGCCCGGTCACAAGCTCAGGAACAATCGCAATTGCCTGGGACAATCAGACCACTAACAAGGTTTTGGCCGCCCCAAACGGCAGCACTGGACAACCATCGTTTCGGGCTTTGGCAGCAGCCGACATACCATCATTGACTGCATCAAAGATTTCCGACTTCACAGAGGCCGCGCAGGATGTTGTGGGCGGCGTTGTCGGTGCGGGCACTGGTATCAGTGTGAACTACAATGATGCGGGCAACTCCTTTACGGTGACCAATACTGGCGACACCGACGCTTCGAACGATATCACCACATCTACCTCGGCCGGAGGGGACCTGACTGGCACCTACCCAAACCCGACCGTCGCGGACAACGCTATAGATGGGACCGATATCGCCTTAGGCTCTGACGCCCAAGGTGACATCATGTATTATGACGGGACGAACTGGGTTCGGCTTGCTGCTGGCACCAATGGACATTTTTTGAGGACCCAGGGCGCAGCGGCCAACCCGACTTGGGCAGCTGCATCAGGCGGTACTGTGACAAGCGTTGGCGTCTCCGCACCTACAGCTGAGTTCGATATTACTAGTAGCCCGGTCACGAGTTCCGGAACCATTGCAATTGCCTGGGACAATCAGACCACGAACAAGGTTTTGGCCGCTCCGAACGGCAGCACTGGTCAGCCATCTTTCCGGGCCTTAGTTGCTGCGGACATACCAAGTTTGACAGCTTCGAATATTTCCGATTTCACGGAGGCTGCGCAGGATGTCGTGGGTGGAGTGGTGGGTGCAGGCACAGGCATTAGTGTAAACTACAACGATGCTGGAAACTCGTTCACTGTTACGAATACGGGCGACACAGATGCCTCGAACGACATCACCACCTCGACATCCGCAGGCGGTGACCTTACGGGCACATACCCAAACCCGACGGTTGCGGACAATTCCGTGGACGGCACGGACATCGCGCTTGGCTCTGACGCCCAAGGCGATATCATGTACTATGACGGGACGAATTGGGTGCGGCTTGCTGCGGGCACAAATGGCCATTTCTTGAAGACCCAGGGCGCAGCGGCTAACCCTACTTGGGCAGCTGCAAGTACAGATGGCAACGGTCCATACTCCGGCAACGGCGGCAACGGCGGCAACGGCACAATCCCATCGCTAACCACCTCAACAGTAACCAACCAATGGACCATTACCCGAGCTACTGACGATGTCGGAGGCTTGGTCCCGCTCCGTATCAGCGTACCTGCCGGGAACGAACCCGATTTTATGTCTTTCGTGAACGGTGCGGATTCGTTGCTAGTATCAAAGGGCGATGTAGAGTTCGAGATTGCTGCAAACAAAACATTGGTAGTTTCCAGCACCGATATCTTGGCATTACAAGGTGACAGCGTAAGCATCTCAACCGTTCCAAACGCTGTAGAAAACGAACGCACTTTATTGATGCAAACACCCGCTGGAACGGTGGCCAAAAGTGAGGGATTAGACCCGGACATCATCAACCAAAATGGAGCGGCCCCAAACGACGTGCTTAAATGGAACGGCTCGAAATGGGCACCCGCAGCAGATGCCACCGGTGGTGGCGGCGGTGGAGACGTATTGAATAACGGTAACTCTTTTGCTGCTGCATTTGTGGTAGGCTCGAACGACAACAACACGGTTTCCCTTGAGCAGAACGGTACTACTGTAGTGACAATCGGAACCGATAAGAATATCACTGCGACCAATAGCGTCGCAGCTACGAATACGGTTACCGACCAGCTCAAACTAAATATCAATTCTACGGGCACTGCCGCTGCAAATTTTGGAAACGGAATCCTTTTTTCGGGAGAAAGCAGCACAACTAATGACCAAGAGATGGCCCGGATTCGCTCCTATTGGACGAATGCTACCCACGCGAATAGAGAGGCGGCGGTTAGCTTTATGTTGGGCGACAATGCTGGAGCATTGACAGAGGTTATGAAACTGGATAGGGATGGCAACCTTGAGGGTTTGTTGTCCATTGGAACCACAACTCCCGCATTCTTATCAAACGCATCTCTACAAAATAGCCGAGCATTTACCGTTGGCGGGACTTCCAATGCCGTTACGGTTGGTGGGTCTAGTGGCGGTGTTGAATTGCTTAGAGAAACAAGCTCGACTTCAACTCCAGTCGTGATTGAGGTTGAGGCTCAAAGCACGGGAACAGTCGCAAAAGGTTTTGGAGTGAGCCTATCTTTTGTCGGTGAAAGTGCCACATCGGGCAATTTCCGACAGATGGCTAACATTCAAACACCTTGGACCACAGCGACGGATGCAACGCGCACCGCAGACATGGTTTTC
>Ga0302236_1000770_pt1 | contig 26016 bp, 26 predicted proteins | sample AAG_UR_Gly_MG_FD_193509 | JGI IMG/M metagenome (GOLD analysis project Ga0302236, IMG submission 193509) | Enriched activated sludge microbial communities from anaerobic digester in WTTP, New Holstein, Wisconsin, United States - AAG_UR_Gly | ecosystem: Engineered > Bioreactor > Anaerobic >...
CTGCTTCTTTTTCTGCGACAAGAGCTTCTCTCTCGGCCAGGAGCTGTTCCAGTCCGGCAGGGGTGACAAAGTTTGGCACACCCTCCGGCAGATAGGCCCTCCGTGGCACCATTGGAACCTCTTCCTGATCTCCTTCCTTTATGAATCCTCTGCTCATTATTCATCACGTTTCACATTCCCCAAGTTATTGATAAATTGTAACATTGCCGCAATTAGTAAAGGATTTTCCGAATTCGCTGTTTCCGTTACCTCCCGTGCTTCTGTTCCAGGCACAGCTTCATCCGCATTTCAGACTTTGAGTCATATACGTGAATTATCCGGATATTTTACGGGTGCCGAAACGGTTTTAAAAACTTGGTTTTTTAATGTAGCTTGCTTATGAGTTTGATCTTATCAGGAGGTGCCCAATGATATACAGGTTATATAATCCCTGGCATATTGCCAACTCCGGCGAAAAGGAGACTGACAAGCAACTATCCGTTCAAAAGGACGACAGGGAATCGATGTTTGTTATGCACGGACTTAGGCTGTCATCACGCTATCACAGAACCCGGATGGCTGGTGAGTGTGATTTTGTTGTCCTTACTAGACTTGGCATTATGGTTATCGAGGTTAAGGGCGGAATAATAGGCTACGGGAAGCAACCAGAAGGAGGAATCGGGTACTATCGCCTTGTGGGCGACAGAAAGAAAGAATCTCTAGACAATCCTTTCATTCAGGTCGACGGCAACGCCGATGCAATACAGAAATACCTTCTGGGAAAGAACCTCCGGAATATCTTCGTTGGCAGGATGGTCTGTTTCCCTGAATGCGGATTCAAGCGATCATCTGTAAGTGAGGACGACTTGTGGCACCGTGATCATGAGCTCCCACTGCCTGACATGATCATAGATTCTCTTCAATGGCAGATTGAAAAATTCCGTGAAAATGAGACGAGACGGGGAGTATTAAATCATATTCAATGGAAGGAATTTGAGGAGGACGAAATTAAAAGCATATGTAATTCACTTGAGCCGGAATTTCAGCCAGATGCTTTCAGATCAACCCTGAGGCTTAACCTGAGTGAATCTGACCGCCGCATAAGGGAGGGCATCAGTATTCTGAGCGGATTGAACGAAAACAGGAGGCTGATAATACAGGGCCCACCCGGCAGCGGAAAGTCTACATATGCGCTTGACATAATAATGCGGCTTTGTAAAAACGAAGGTTTAAAGGGAATCTACCTTTGCTGGAACGAACTCCTGTTGGAGGAGATGAAATCCAGGGTCGCAGATCCTTCTGCAGAAATCCCTGCCGATAGAATCAGGACGAAGCTTTACTTTGATCTGGCCGTCGAACTGGGCGAACTCTCCGGCGACAGAGCGCTCATTCCTACAAAGGAAACGGTCAAGAGGGGAGGAGTGAGGGAATGCGTTAAGGGCGCAGTAGCGAAGACACGCAATGTGAGGAATCTTGACAAATATGACTTTATTGTTATCGATGAAGCACAGGATATTTTTGACAAGGGTATTGATCATGTAATCAAGGCATTGCTTAAGGTTAACAATCCCCTTCAGAACGGACGGTACTATATCTTCTACGACGACAGTCAGGACTATCCGGGCAACGAAGACCTGACGCATTATATCCGTACCCGCGATATGTTCAAATCCAATGCTGCATCATACAACCTGACATCGAACCTGAGGATAAATACAGGACACGGTCTGGATGAATTTATCCGGGATGCCTCTTCAGGGCTTCTGGATACCGGTAAAGACTACGGGAGGGATGTTTTTGTCAAAGGGTATGAGACTGCAACTGATGCAATGGCTATGATGAAGTCATGTCTCGCCCGCGAGATGGGACTCGGAGGAATCAAGGCCGAAGATTGCCTGGTGCTGTTCACCTGGGATCTGCTTCGTAAAGACTCGCCTTTTGTACAGATACTTGAACATGAAGAAAGTTTAGAGCTATTGAAACCCGATAACTACGGAAGCTCTTCGGCAAAGATCCGGTATACTACCATGCTTAAGGCAAAAGGACTGGAAAAGGATGTAGTTGTACTTATAAGCTCTTCGCTCTGTAATGCGAAAAACAGCTTTCAGATCTTCATCGGAGCCTCGAGGGCCCGGGGGAAGATAGTCATGCTTCATAATAATGCACCTTTCAAATAATTTGTAAACTTAATTATGCCTAAATTTATAGGACACATAAAAGGGTAATGACATACTAAAAAAAGTGAAATGAACGAGATTATTTGCCCTCGTTGTAAGAGGGTTTTTAAAGCAGATGAGGCTGGTTATGCGGAAATTGTAAGACAAGTCCGGGATCATCAGTTTGAAGAGGAATTGAAGAAAAGGCTCGACCTTGCTGAAAATGAAAAGCGAACTGCCGTTCAGCTTGCAGAGGCGAATCTTAAAAACTCAATGCAGGAAGAGATGGCAAGGAAGGACAGGGAAATACTGGAACTAAAGGCAAAAAATGAACGGGAGCTTGCTGATCAGCTGGCAGGGAAACAATCCGAAATTTCCGAACTGACAGCCAGACTGGAAAATGCTGAGGTTGCAAAAAAACTGTCAGTTGCAGAGGCGATTAAGGCAATTGAAAAGGAAAGAGACGACCTTGCCAATGATGTAAGAAACAAGGAAATGGAAAAGCAGTTACTTGAAAAATCATTAAAGGAGAAGTTTCTCTCAGAACTGAAGACCAAAGATGATATTATCAAACTGAAGGATGAAGAAATAGCACTTCGTAAGGACATGAAGCTTAAACTCTCCACCAAAATGCTGGGTGAAACACTCGAAAAGCATTGCGAGGTGGAGTTCGACAGGCTGCGTGCTACCGGATTTCAGAACGCCTATTTCGAGAAGGACACAGATTCGAGCTCCGGAAGCAAGGGTGATTACATTTATCGGGAAGTTGATGACGCAGGAGAAGAGATTATTTCGATAATGTTCGAGATGAAGAACCAAGGTGACGAAACTGCTGCAAAAAGGAAGAATGAGGATTTTTTTAGGGAACTTGACAAGGACCGGACGGAAAAGAAGTGTGAATATGCAGTCCTGGTTTCGCTTCTGGAAATGGATAACGAGCTTTATAATTCCGGGATTGTGGATGTCTCTCATAGGTATCCCAAAATGTATGTTGTACGGCCTCAGTTTTTTATCCCTATCATCACCCTTCTTCGGAATGCGGCAATGAATTCGATGAAATACAAGGCTGAACTTACCAGGGTAAAAAATCAGAATGTTGATGTTACCAATTTTGAAGAAAGAATAAACACTTTTAAAGAGGGCTTTTTAAGAAATTATGATCTGGCCAGCCGAAAGTTCAAAGCTGCAATTGATGAAATAGATAAAACTATTGCTCATCTGCAAAAGGTTAAAACGGAGTTGTTATCCTCTGAAAACAATCTGCGTCTGGCTAAAGATAAAACAGAAGATTTGACAATAAAGAGATTAACCCGTGGTAATCCAACAATGAAGGCAAAATTCGAAGAGCTGTCAAATAGGACTGAGGAATGAATGAGGCCAATTGTTCTCAATTCTGAATTATTCCAGACTTAATCTGACAGTTAGGGATTAAACTATATTGGAAATAGCCACAAGATAAATAATTGTTTAATCCACCAAACTGTCAGAAATGAATACCATTTATCCGCTGTAAGCAGACAAGATGAGTCCGGTGAGATGAATGCAAGGCCGGATGATTATCATCCGTTCATGCCAGTGTCTTTTGCTGAATTTGTGTTTAACCACTTTCATACGCTGCAATTCAGTTCAGGAAAAACTTGTTCTCAGCTATTGTCGCCGTTACGCCGGGATGGCCATGAATGTCATGGTCGAGGCGAAGCTCAACCATGTCGTCGAGGTTCTCCCCGCACCTGTCCCGGTTGACATCGCGGCTCCAGATGTATCCTTCCCCGGGAAGGGATATCTTGCTGTTGACCGCAGTTTCCTTGCCGTTCTCGTCCTTTTCGCGGTGGATGACACCGTGAAAGCAATGAGACCATCCCTTCTTGCCCTTCTTTGCCATGAAGAGCTCGGTGATTTCGATATCGGGTGGCTTCTTTTTCCTTTTCCCTGGCAGGTTATCCCCTTCCTTTTTCATAAGATTATATTTATTGTTTTCATGCTTACATACTGCAATTATACTGCGCTGCTCCTCAATCTATTTACAGAGTAAGAACAAAAAGCATACAAAGTTGCAATATCTCCAATCATGCATTTGTGGCTGGCAGTTTTCAGGGATCAGCTCTCTTCAGATGGGAAAGGACTAAAAGGCTTGAAACGGCAATTACAGAGAATGATGTTTCAGTCATTTATGTTACGAGGCGGGAGACTGGAAGAACTGCGGCTCAATTATCGGAAGTACAGCTTCATGGAGAAAAGTACCTCTGAACTGGCTGTACATCACACCTCTGGCAGTAGATATACTTATAGAATTCAGGACGTGGATAAATTCTTCAGGCAGTTTATTTTTCCCATTTTCCGGATTCATGAATGAATTAATATTATCAACCCCAAAGATGCAGCTGACTTTTATTGAACCGCATCTCTCCAAACTTTCACTTTCAGCTACTTTGATAATTACCATATTAATAACCTTGCCTGCCCCGGAATCTATCTTCATTTCAATATTCACATGAAACCTGAAGCTGATATCCTTTCCAAAAGGCGTTTTCGGATTGGTTATACTGACGTCCTCTATATCGATGCCTGTTATTTGAAATCTAAGATCTTTACTTTTCCTGCTTCTTTTCATGTTTACAAAATTTTCTGAAGAATTCTATGTCAGGTTCGAGTTCCATAAAATCACTCTTCAACTCCAAATTAAATCTTCTGAAAAAATTGAAATCCGAATAGGCAAAAGGTTGTCGGTTTTCCTTTTGTTTCGCTTCGAATAAAAATCGAATTATCTGTTCAGTCTGTCCTTCATCAATGTCAATCAATTGTATGTGCAGGCATTCCTGGATATCATAAAGAGTGTCGCTGGTAAAGTTGTGGGTTCCGCTCAGCCACTTCGTAATCTCCGAAGGCTTCTTCGACATTTGCTCTGCAAACTGCTTTTTGGACAATCCCATATTTATCCTGGCATTGTCAATTTTTGCGGCGAGCTTCATACGGAACGCAATCTTTTTTTCCGTTTTGGGGTCTATATCCCCAAGCAGGTCGTCAATTTCTTTGCTGTAATAAGTATTAATCATTTTCATCATCTTCATCATCTTCATTTGTCAGCTCAAGACTTCCGTCAAATTCCATGTAGTCTTTTGTAAACCATATCTGGCCTTCCGACATCTTTGCGGTTATCAGTTGTGATATACTCCTCATTTTATGGTTTTCAGCCGTGAGCTTTGGGTCTTCCTGCAGAGCCCTTATGTTTTTAGGTTTGTATCCGCCACCGCCAACGATCACCAATGTAGTTCCGTAGCGGATACAATAAAGTCTCAGGTGGCTCTTGGGCTCATCATACAAAGCACAAACCCCGTCTCCCGGATTTCCCTCAAATTGCTTGAAGAAATGTTCTCTGGCTCCCGTATCCTGTCCCATTGTTTTTAAACGTACAGTCAAATTATGAAGTTCACTTTTAAATGAAATTTTGTTTTCAATAATGAATTTGTCAAATAATGTGCCATTGTCATTATCAATTAATACGGTATATATAGATGCTTTATTGCCACTTAGTTGAGCGATTTTAACAAGCTTTATCTTCATGGCTCGTCAATATTGCAAATATATCATAATTTAGTTAAAAGTAAAAAATGCTGCACATTTCATTATATCAGTAGATGTACTCCCTTACTTCCATTCTTTTCTGGTCATGATTTCAAAAGTCAATCCTCATACAGCTCAAACAACCACCCTGTGCCTCTCGGGAATCCAGTATATTGCAAAGAATGACATTAACCAAAATGGCCTCAATCAATACTCAGTAAAAACCCTGTTTACCGTTTTATTTCTCTTGCAATGCGAACTAATCCGTTCAGTCGGGTAATCCTGTCTGCCATACTGCTTTCTCCCTGGCTGATGAACCAGGCGACGAATTGATAGGCATCATCATCCTTTCTGATGATGTCCAGAAGGACCTTGTTCAGCCTGAGTCTTTCCAAAGCTTTGATTATCTCATCCTTGCTTTTCGGAGTTAAATATTTAATTGCCATATCCTATCTTTTTTTTAGTTGTAAAACCATGTGATTCCCTGCAGCCTTGTACTAACGTTAAGTACAGGTCATCTTTTTTATTGAGCACTTTTTTCAGAAGCACCTTCCTGACCTGGTTGTCAATCTCGCCGCCAGAAATCTCAAATCTTTCACCCAGCATGCGGGCCTCCTCATGAGTCAGGTCGGGCAGCTTCTCTTTCCAGATCGATGCCCTTATATGCTTGTCAGGCCTTGGAAAGTTCAGCCGTAAACTGAACCTGCGCTCATACGCCCTGTCGAGATTGCCGGTAAGGTTGGTGGTAGCGATAAGTATTCCTTCGAAGTTCTCCAGTGCCTGAAGTAGAACATTCTGCATGGTGTTGGTCACCCGGTCAGATGCCTCGTTGCTGGCAATGAGGTCAATGCGTCTGGTAAGCAGTCCATCGGCCTCATTTATTAACAGAATAGGTTCCACGAGACTGGCTTTCCTGATGGCCTCATATTCTTCGAAAACCTGTTTGACACGCTTCTCGCTCTCGCCAAACCATTTGCTCCTCATCTGTGAGAGGTCAACCATCATTATGCTGCGCTTTGTCCTTCGCGCCAGCTGATAAACCTCTTCAGTTTTTCCGGTTCCCGGTTCACCGGAAAATATGGCGGTAATGCCGCTGGTCAGTCCGTTGCGCTTCAGTTGCCTGCAATATGACCTGAACTTCGAAGGTTTCATGATATCCTCAAGCAGATTAAGCTGTTCCTGCAAATCAGGATAAAAAAGCAGGTTCTTGTTTTTAAGTGACTTGTAATCAATAAGTCCGGATCTGTCATTCTCCGGTTTAAGGAGGTTGGGGTAGGAGCGATACAATTCCCTGGCGGTTCTGAGTGACAGGGTGGCGCTTTTCCCGTCTTCAAACTCCGAGGCTATGAGCTTGATGAAACCGGTCTTTACCAATTCGTGTCTTCCGGATGCAAGCTCCTGGCAGAATTCCAGCTGCTGGCTAAGGTCATCAAAAAGGGAGTTGGCAAAGCTCTCAAAATCGACACTTGTCTGTCCCTTGAGCCTTACAAAGCTGAATGCGAAGATAGTACACTTGCTGAGCATCGATTTCAGGCCGTTGTCTACATAACTGACAAAGGGAAGTTGTTTGTTGGCAGCAATGAGAAAACCAGCCTCTTCGAGGACCTGGGCTGTGCCTATGGTGTTCTCTTCCCTTTCGTCGATAAGGTCAGTGATCTGCTTCAGGAATGCCGGCAGGTCAAGTCTTGTAGCAGCCTCCAGCATCGCAGGGTCACCCTGCAGGAGGGAGTCAATGACAAACGCAGGCACGGTAAATCCGATGTCGTTGTACGAAGGACGTCGTCCTTTTCTTCGTATCAGCCTCTTTACAAACCCCTTCCTTTCCAGGCATTCCGTCTCCTTCATAGATGTCACCAGCCTGAGAACGCTGCAATCGAAGTGTCTGGCCAGTCCTTCGAGAGTTACCGTACGCTGAAGGCTCAGGTCCGCTATCACTGCAAACAGGACCGTCTGAGTATATGTAATACCCAAAAAGGATGCAATGGAATCAATGTCGCCCTGGACTTTTGCGAGAGCACTGAGGTTCATCTGGCTTTTGAATGCCATGCGGGAGATACTCTCCAAACGGGCAAGATGATTGGGATTGAGAAGTTCATCCATATTCCAGTGTTTTTATGATTTCATATTCGTTTCAAGGTGGTTGGACCATCCGGTTCCATTACACCCTTGCCGGTGCGGGAACAGATAATTATCCTGCAGGGAATCGGTCGGCCGTTTTTGCCGACGAGGAATCTGCAGCGACCGACGGTAGATGATCCGGCGGCGGTGTCTCTTACCCAGAAGGCAACGCGGAGCGTGCCGCACCTTTCAGGCAAGGTATGGGAGGCGTTTATCATAACCCTGAATTTTCGGTTAAGATATAACGGTACTCCTCAATCTATTTGCAGAATGACAAGCTTGTAATTATTTTACAGAAAATTATGCGTCAGACAGTCCGGCTGGCGTTGTAACTGTCTATGGCACATTGCCATATTCCGGCAACATGTTCTGCAAGGCTTTGAGGCGATACAACTCTCACCCTGTCACCGAAACGAAGGATGCAGTCGTTGATGAATTCGGCCGTCACCTTGACATGGAGCTTAACCGTATAGCCGCCGGTCTCATTCTCATACACAGGCTGCTGCGAGCGGTGGAGCGGGAGGGTCTTGATGTATGGAGCCTCATCCGGAGTGAAATGAAGAACTACATCCTCTGAATCAAATCCAAAGGCAAAAACGCCGACTGCATCACGGAGGACGTTGAAGATTTCATCATAGAAGGCCGGTTCCTGTATGAAATAGTTGTCCGTAACTGCCAGGTCGCAGATCCTGTCCAGTCCGAAGATCCGGGCTTCGTCGTTCTCCTTCCCGATGACGTACCATCGGTTGCGGTGTTCCTTGAGAATATATGGTTGCAGGGTACGCTGAGTGGGATCCTCGGTGTCAAAACGGCAGTGGGTAAACATGATGGTGCGTTTATCATAGATGGCCTCGTAGATGCGGGAAAGATGTTCCTTCCCGGAAAAACCCTTTGTGTATTCGAAGAGGATATACTTGTTTAACCTGTCGTCGGGATACTTCCTGACGATCTGGAAATGGTCCGATAGTTTTTCTATTGCGTCATTGACCATACGGAATTCCCTGGCTTCGCTGAAAATTTCCAGCTTGTGCAGGGTCATCTGGAGGATCCTGACGGCTTCGGGGGTCAGGGGAACATCGAACTCCCAATCCTCGGTGTACTTGTAGCACTTCTTCCTGCGGTCATATATCAGCGGCGCCCCTCTTTCGTTTTTCAGAAAGCAGAGGTCTTTCTCTATTGTGGAGTAAGACACCTCGTAACCCTCATCATAAAGGTATTGCCACAGGTCGTCAATAGTCGGGTAACCTTCTTTGTACTGGTTTCTCCTTATCTGCGAGTGAATCAGCAGGTATCTCAGGTAAGCGTTCTTGGTTTTGGGCATGACTGTCTCATTGTTGCCGGGCCCGGTTGCGGGGTCTGTCTCGCCAAGGCCACAGTTGATGTCGATTTACATTGTCAATCCCCTGATATCAGCATACCTGTTCACGATACAATAAGTAAATGCAGTGAAAAGGCTCCAACACGGAGAAACAGGGGATTAGTTCTTATTCGTGTGATTGAGGTTTGTTGATCAAGTCAGACATTAATGATATTTGCAAATTCTTCCACGTTTGAGGGAGTCCGCATCAGAACCGGGGGAGGCCGTAGTTGCGCTTTGCCAATAGTTTATTAACCATTGAAATGTCAAATTCCTTAGGGTCGAATTCTTCTCCAAGCCAGTTAATGAAGCCTTCATATTCTCTGTGATTTGGATTTCGCAGGACCTTTAGCATGTCCATGTAACCTCCCATTCCGCCTACATCTTCGGGTGGACATTTCATGGCGCCATCAATACAGACCGGATATTTAACGTTTGAATCCGGTTTTAGAAACTTCTCCAACACTATTTCATGCTCCCAGCCGTCCCCAAAATCATATTCATAGATGATTGTATTCTTGACGAAACGCAATATTTCATTTAGTTTAATCCCTTTATAGTCCACATTATTCATCTCCTCCCAGTAATCATCATCAGGCATTCTTTCAGTATAGAAGGTATCGTCCTTTATGAATTGATGCAAATGCGAGTTTGTCCAACCCATAGTGGTCTGTATGATTTTGTGAAGATCTGAGAGAAGTACGTCTTCCTCTACCAGAATCCTGCGCCAGATTCTGGGCCTTGAATCAATCAAAGTGATTCTGAGCTGATAAATCCACTTATCCATTTTTTTTATTCAAAGGTAATAATTCCCTGTTATGATACCTTTATTTTCTGGCTGGAAATAAGACGCTGCAAATTCTGCCGGACTGCTGATCACATGCTTAATTTGCTAACTTTGTAATATGATCAGGCAAAGGCTTTTCAAAGGAATACTTCTGGGTTTGACATTCCTGTTTCTTTGCCATGGAATCAGGGGTTATTACCCGCGGTATAACGAACCGTTGCAGGAAGACATTCCGTTTTCCCGAACGGTAATGGATGTGGGCAACTATCCGGTAGTGCTGATTCTGAATGAGGGAAACAGCAATCCTGCCGATGTCCTCAAACAACCGCCTGCTCCCTGTGACAGACCGCTGGCGCAGGGTATGTCAGATCTGCCGGTCTGGTTTGGGGCTTGCGAGGCAGTAAAAGAGAGAGCCTTCCGGGATTATGCCGGAACGGTTTATATAGATGTTTCCACAACCGATCTGATCTTTCCGTTTCATTATTTCCTGTAAGCCGGCGCCGGCTGTTTTCAACAGCCTGGCAACAATCTGTCATTTAGTTAATTGCTGTTAAGTACCGCTTGCCTGTGGTATTAATGCCGGTCTGTGGTGTTCTGACAGTTATTTGTTTCATTTTTAATTGCATAACAAATGGGAATAATCGGTTACGTAATAGTTTTTGGTTTGGTATTGCTCATACTTTCACCAATCATTGCCGGGCATTTCAAGAATGTACGGAAGGATAAGCTTTTGCTTGAGACGCTGAAGAATTCAGGTTCTGCAAAGGGGCTTTCGCTGACCATGACAGATTCATGGAAGGGTGCCTATGCGATTGGCATTGACCCTGAAAAGCGCCGGCTGATATATCTCAGGAAAGCCGGAGAATCAATACAGGAAGAACTGGAAGATCTGTCATCGGTAAGCGACTGCAGGGTTGATATCACGTCCAGGACAGAAAAGACACCTAACGGTAGCATGACTGTGGTAGAAGCAGTCAACCTCATAATTAGATACATTGATAAAACATTGAGTGATAAGAAGCTGGAGTTTTTTAACAACAAGGTTTTCCATTCACTTGCCGGCGAAAGAGCCCTGGCGGAAAAGTGGCAGAAAAAAATTTCCTCCATTTTGCAGACAAAAAACAGGTAGAATTTTTGTCTAAATGGTTAGTTTTGCTTCCGGCCGGAGAAAACCCTAAAACAACGGGCTCTCCGGCCGGAAGATATTATGTCAGGATGTGTAAAGAATATTGACGCTAATGGGGATTCAGCTTGAGCTTATACTCCTGGGTCTTTCCGTGCTGTTCCTTGTGAGCATTTATGCAGGGAAGGCAAGTTCCAGGTTTGGAGTCCCCGCTCTGCTGCTTTTCCTGTCCGTCGGGATGTTAAGCGGCTCTGACATCCTTGGTATAGAATTCGGGGACATACATATCGCGCAGACCATTGGCACAGTTGCACTCTGTATCATCCTCTTTTCCGGAGGAATGGATACAAGGATGTCGGAGATACGCCCGGTCATTCCCCAGGGGGCCATCCTTGCAACAATAGGAGTGATGATGACAGCATTCCTGACCGGTCTGGCTATCTGGGTACTCCTGGGGATGACGCCTGGTGCCTCCGGCATAGGTCTGCTGACAGCCCTGCTGCTGGCGTCAACCATGTCATCAACGGATTCAGCCTCGGTTTTTTCCATACTGAGATCGAAGGGTCTTCACCTCAAAAACAACCTCCGGCCCTTGCTTGAGCTGGAGAGTGGAAGCAATGACCCCATGGCTTATGTCCTGGTTGTCACCTTTATAGATATTATCAATATGGGTTCTTCCCCGAACTACTGGCTTGCAGCCGGAACCCTTGTGCTTCAGCTTATTGTAGGGACAGCTTCGGGGTATTTAGTCGGGAAGCTGGCAGTTTACATAATCAACCACATCAAAATAGAAAACACCTCTCTCTATCCGATCCTCGTCTTTACATTCTGCATGATGATTTTTTCACTTACATACTTTCTCAAGGGGAACGGGTTTCTGGCTGTTTACATAGGCGGACTGGTCATCGGCAATTCGAAGCTGGTCCACAAACGGTCATCCTTAAATTTCTTTGACGGCCTGGCCTGGATGAGTCAGCTTATCATGTTCCTTACTCTGGGGCTGCTGGTTAACCCGAGTGAGCTGATACCGCTGTTGATCCCCGGCCTGATAATCAGTTTTATAATGATCTTTGTTACAAGGCCGTTAACTGTGTTCCTGTGTCTTGCTCCCTTCAGGAAGATGCCGGTGAGGGATAAAGTCTTTGTCTCATGGGTCGGCCTGAGGGGCGCTGTACCGATTGTTTTTGCCATTCTTCCGCTGGCAGCTGATGTTCCGCATGCCAGGCTCATGTTCAATATCGTATTCCTCTGCACGCTTGTCTCACTGCTTGTTCAGGGAACCACGCTTCCGAAGGTGGCAAAGCTGCTCGGCCTTGCCGAAACCCCGGTGGAAGCAAAAAAGCTCGAGGAGTTTGATGTTGAGTTTTCAGGTGACATCAAGACAATAATCTCAGAGCTGGTTGTGACTCCCCGGGCGCTTGAGAATGGTAAAAACCTCATGGAACTGCCGCTTCCGGAAAACACACTGGTTGTCATGGTGAAACGTGATGACGCTTATTTCGTACCAACAGCTAAGACTCCTCTTCATGTAGGCGACAATCTTCTGATAATCACTGAAAGCAGTGAAACTCTGGAAGAGACATACAGAGTCCTCGGAGTTGAATAAGCCGTGGCAGGCTATCCGGCAGATTATTTTGTTGCCTGATCATGCCTTGCGAAGAGCGCATTGTGTATCAACTCTTTCCCGTGCATCAGGCTGAAGCCAGGCTTCTCCTTCTTCCTGTTTTTGTCACCCCGTCCATGGTGATTTTATAATAGACAGATTAGCCGTCAGATAATGACAGAGCTTATTACAGCTAATGCAGGCAGCAGGAGGTTACCGGTCACGGTATGCAAAATGCAACGGGGCGCATCCCCAATAGTGGCTGAATGTGGCTGCCACGTAAACGTAGTCACCGATGACAAACGTGGTCTTGTATGAATCGCCCCCCATGCTTCCGGGGAAGTATCCGCATACTACCCATCTCTTATAGTCAGCATAGTATCTGTACAGTTTTACGCCATCTTCCAGTACATAAGGGCTTCCGTTGTAATAGAAACCGATGGCATCAATAGAGTAGGCATCCTTATCGAAAAAGTTATCCGAGACTTTTGTCCAGTCATCTGTGCCTTCATCATAAGACCAGGTGGATCCGTATGTAACCAGGTGTATTTTACCGTTGGCGATGTATGCAAACAAAAACATCCTGCCAAGGTGAAGAAAGTGGTATTTCTTTGTGAACTCGCGTGTCGAATAGTTGTAGGTGCAGACCAGTCCGCTCTCAGTAATTATATACTCCAGGCCATTAAGGGTAACGTGGGTTGCCAGGGTAAAGATGAATGGCGCATCCTCCTGCCTGGTCCATATATTTGTGTTGAAGTCGTATTCCCAGACCGGGCATGAGGTTCCGTCGATATTTCCGCCGATAACAATGACCTTGTTATCATGAATCAGGTTAATAGTGTTATTGGAGCGGTCACCCGGGAAGGCCGAGATTGAATTCCAGCTGTCAGCCGCTGGATCATATTCATACAGGAGTTTGGTGTTCATTTCAAGAATGTACCCTTTGCCGTTATAGCTGAAAGCATTGTAGTGCCATGTCCAGTCGAAGGGAGTGGGACTCTTTTCCTCCCATGATTTCTTTATAGTGAAAGGAGGATAGAGGCCTGTGAATTTCTGTCCGCTGAAGAGGCAGACGTTTACTGTTGTATCATGAAAGAAGTTTTTTACAAAAGGTATCACCGCAGTTACCTGATCATCTTCTGCTTCAATTATTTCAGTCAAAAACATGTCAAACTGGAGCCTCGGTGGGCCATAATGTGTAAGATTTTTACCCCTGATGGTTATGAGGTCACCTGCGTACCCTTCTGTAACTGAGCTTTCAAATATCTCAGGACCAAATATTTCAAATGCATTTTCAATTATGATCTCCTGGTCTCCGGAAACCACTTTTAACGGAGCCCAGCCAGTCAGCGGCGTTTCCGGTATTTTAAAAGTCAATGAGTTTTCAGATGATTCTATTATCTCAGCAGGGTGAATGTCTACAAAAACAGACAGGCTTCCCTGTCTAAGGCTGAGATTTTTACCGCACATAGTGATCACGGTGCCGTCGAATCCCCGCTTCGGACTGTAGTCCGTTACCCTGGCCTGCCTCGAGCCTCTGCCTGTGAATACGGCGGCAGGTCCGAAGACTGTTGTTTCGGTAGTCTTTATGAATGGTCTCACAGAATAAACCTGATCCTTTGTTATATCAGTATGGGTTTCCGCCGTGAATGTCACGGCACTCGGGGTCTCTGTCAATTCCTTTTTTGACCATGTTTCGAATTCAGTATTGTCGGTCTCATTCCAGATGAATCCGTATGAAACGATGTTCTCTAATTCGGAGCTTGTAACACGGGCCTGGAAGATGGCTCCGTCTGACAGAACCTCAACTTTATCCATTTGTACGCAAGGATAATCCTTAGGGCTCCTTTCAGCATCCTCACAGCCCGTGAGGAGTGAAATACACAGTAACAGGATGACCAGTTCAGTTGGTTTTCTTGTCATGATCAGAAGGAATAGCTTACAAATAGTTCAGTGAAACTCATAGCCGATTCCCTCAGGGTAACGGGGAAATGACTGTATCTCACCTCCAGGGAGGCAGCGTTCCTGTAGTTCAGGTTATACTGTAACCCCGCCCCTAAAGAATAGCCATACCTCACACGGGTAGAGGCAGATGAAGGCTCAATCTCATTGATGATAATAGTGTTCTCCCTGACAGTGGATTCATAAACCTCTCTTTTATATTTCAAATACCAGGAACCGATGCCGCCGGCATTGATAAATGGACGCCAGGTAAGGGTTGGAACCGTATAGCGCAGCAGCACAGGCAGTCTTGCCGAGATCAGGTTGACAATGACATCCACATCTGCCTGTGAGGTTACACCATTGGCACTGAATCCATGCTTTGACAGATACACACCGGTATTAACTGAGAAGTAACTCGCATTGACCGGCAGGTCAGCGAAAATGCCCAACTGAGGTGATGAGCCCGGTGAAAAGGAAAGATTAGCCGACCTTACAATTTTCAGATTATCCGGCACAGCCAGGTTCATCACTGAAAAGCCTGCCGTAACTCCGAACCTGGGGAACGGAAGAGGGCGGTTTATGCCACTGTTGTATATCGACATCAGTCTTTTTAGTGAATTCCTGTTGTAACGGGCCAGTTGAACCTGGTTGGTTTTCCAGTCAAAGTCATAAGTATGCTCCAGGATCGGCCTCCGGAAATCATTTCGATCAGCCAATTCAATGAAGATCGTGCTATCCTTTTCCAGAAAGAAGGTTTTGAGTCCTTTCCCGGTATAATAATAAAAACTAATCTTTCCCTTGCTGATTCTTTCAAGGAAAACCCTCTCAGGCTGACCGTTTACAATGATGCTTCTCGAAATGTACTCCGGCCCGCCCTGGAAACCATATCCTATTAACTGGTCAGGATAATGCATGATCTCCCCGACCATACTTTTCACAATTATGAATTGCGCGTTCTGATTCGGTGATCCTTTGATCAGATTTACTCCCGTAGTGGTAACACTATCGGTCTGGATGTAATTGTTATTCTGGGAAAAAACGGGTTGCACCAGTGGCAACAATATCACGATGATTTGCCGGATTTTCATGTTTATCATCTTTGGTCTGATTTCAGAGATCTGATAATCGGTGAACGTATCACAGAACAGTGTTATCAAAGTTATTAATAACAGTTTAATAATGCAAGGGTGTCTGGCTCTGATTATTGCATGAAGTGTTCCTTTACCTTATATATGGGTTTGGTTGAACTGAGTATATGGGTCTGTGCAGAGTGGAATATAGGGATTTGTGCAGAGTGGAATGTATGGGTCTGTGCAGACTGGAGTATATGGGTCCGGACAAACTGAATATAAAGGTCCGGGTAAACTGAATACAAAAGTCCGGACAAACTGAATAGCCAGCCGAACACATAGCCGGCAGTTAACTTTTTGCACGAAATTTGACCATGTAATAACAGTAACGCGCAAATATGAAGATCATGAAGAAGCTGAACTATGTTTCCGGAATCCTTACAGGGATTGTTGCAGCAGTCGCTGCTTTTCTGCTGGTATCTCATAAGCCGGCCTCTGAACCGGCTGTGCCCCAGTATTCGGGCAGGATAACAAGCATCAATTCAACCACTGATGTCTACCGTCTTTCCGTTGATAATGCCCAGTATATCGTTGTTGTGTCTGACAAGGGCGGAGTGGCGGTAACGAGACATAAATAGCCGAAGCCATGAAAGGAATAAGAATTGCATTGGCGCTGATTCTGCTGGCGATATCCGCCGCATCCCAGGCACAGAAGGTGTTCAGCGTAAAGTATGAGAATCAGGCAGATGTTAAGGTTTATGTGGTTAAATATGAAAACCAGGCTGACCTGAAGGTTTTCAAGGTGAAGTATGATAACCAGGCAGGGGATAACAATGGCAGGTGGTTCTTTACAAAATATGAGAACCAGGCAAAGAAGAAGATATACTTCGTGGAGTATGAGAACCAGGCCAACCTGAAGATCTTCTTCGTGGAGTACGAGAATCAAGCAGGCTGGAGGAACAAGGAGAAGATCCACCTGATGTACTAGCGCTTTTTCAGCCCTGACCTTCACTGATCATAACGAACCGGTTAGCTGTTTTGCATCCGGCTTTCATGTTGCGTTCTGACGCACTGTCATGCCTTCAGTGCCTCGGCCTGATTCTCTGTTTTTATGACAGGTTCATCCGTCCCGCCAAAGAGTTTCCGGTGGATTGCAATGATGATAGCTCCTGTCTTCTCAATCTCGCGAAGCAGGTAATCTCTTTGTTCCATACGGAATTGTGGTCATCAGAGACCGGTCAGGCTTACGGTCACAGCCTGCATCATCAGGTTCGTCCTGTAGGTCAGGCTGTCAGACCCGGCCAGGATGAGCTCTTCCATAAAAACCGAAGTACCGGAACTTGAAAAGGTCTTCTTCCCCTCGTGCATCTTCCACCAGTCGGGATTGAGGCTTATTTTCATGGTATTGAATGTCTGCACATCCGTGACGAACAGGTGCCAGTTGGTTACGAAGATGGCTTTGTCACCCTCTTCAGTCCAGTAAATTTTCTGTGCCGACTCAATATCCTCAGGCAGGTTGGCTACAAGCCTGAACTTGCCGGTCCCGGCTTTTGCAATGAAAAGGCTTTGTTTGGGCGGGTCTGCCGAAGGACTTTCAATCACATATGCCTCAAATGATCCCTGCGGGGAATTGACGGACATGACTTTGCCTGGTTTGGAGTTGAAGCCGAAGATAAAATAGACTGCCACAGCAATCAGGATTATCGTGACCAGTGCTGTGATCATTGCTGTCAGAATTCTGCTTTTCATTGTTCTCTGGTTTAAAATTGGCTGAAGAAAAACAAACACATTATTAAGCGGCGCATGAATACCCCCTTGCCACTGTCTCATAAATAGTGACAGCAATTTACGAAGAAGGGATCAGAAACAGAATATGCGCCAGCCGGAAATTTCTCCTCCGATCTCCTCGGAGGATTAAAGGCAAAAAAATGTCAGTTGCCGTTCAGGCCTGCAGCAAGCTTTTCTGCCAGTTCTTCAATATCCTCCTTGCGCCTGATCTGCCTGATCCACTCTTCCGGGATGCCGTCATAACCGTAGAGTAGTCCTGCCAGCCCACCTGTGACGGCTGCTGTGGTGTCAGTGTTACTGCCAAGATTGACTGCCCGGAGAACCGCTTCGCTATAGCTGTCTGTGGTGAGAAGGCACCAGACGGCTGCCTCCAGTGTATTAATGACATCGCTGCCGGTACGGATTTCGCTTTCATTCAGTCTGAATATATCATATTTCAGGAGGCGGTCAAATACCAACACCTCTGCCGGATCAATAAGCAGGTATGAGAGATGGCCGGAAACGACTTTCCGGATATCCCTGTATATATCGTACTTCTCCCGGCCTTCAAGTATCTGCCTGGCAAACTCGAGGTAGTAAAAGCATGATATTATTGACCGTATGTGTCCGTTGGTGACGGAAGATACCTGGCGGGTTATTTCGAAACGTTCTGTCAGCGATTTCGACATCAGCCGGAATACAAGGGGCAGTATCCGCATCAGCGAACCGTTACCGTTGGATGACGCGGAAGTATCGCCTGACAGCTCCGGCTTTGTCCCCGTGGAGAGACGTACAATGGCCTCATCGGTTCCTTTGACAATGTCAAATATTTCACCGCCGGCAGTCCAGTACGCATTGGAATACCACTTCACGAGGTTATGTCCGATGGCATCGAGGTCATATCCCTTGATCAACGCTTCTGCCAGACAGAAAGTGAGCGAGCTGTCGTCAGACCATGTGCCCGGTGGCTGGCTGTGAGACCCGAAGCCTGTCATGTTGGTGACCGGGTGCAGATTCAACTGCTCCCTGCTTTTGAATTTGACGGGCACTCCCAGCGCGTCGCCAACGGCTACCCCAAAAAGTGCTGATTTTATTGCATATGAATAGTCACCGCCATGACTGGCGTGGTCCGGCTGCATCGTTCCCTGGCTCATCTTGTCCCTTTGTAAGTTCTCCCACCCCCATTTCGGGTTCTTCCCTGACTATCATTTAACGGCGCCGCGAGGGTGAATAGTATGATTGTGACTTCAGCGGCGGTACTGCTCGTGGCCTCGATGACCGCCCTGCAGGCTCTCAGGAACAAGTGACAAACAGAGGAAGGGCAGGAGATCAGCATACCGGAAAGCAACAACGGTGTGAGTTTCACTCGAAGATTCTCGTACCGAAAAGGTATCGCTCCTTCCAGTATGGATCATTCAGCGGAGTGGTTGTCACCCCCTGGCTGGATGAGGTATGGATGAACCTGTCCTCACCGATAAAGATGCCCGAATGTGTTATCAGCCAGCTGCTGCTATATGTCCTGACGAAAAAGACCAGGTCACCCGGCATGAGCATCTCCTTTTCAGCAATAATCCTGCCATACCTGGCCTGTTCCTCGGAATTGTGCGGAAGTAATATGCCGTACGTGGCAAAAACCCTGAATATCAGCCCTGAACAGTCCATGCACTTCGCTGTCGTACCACCCATGCAATGCGGCACACCCAGGTATCCGCGTGCTGTTTCGATGATATCTTCGGGAGTGGCTGTACCGGAGGCAACTGAACGTCCGATTCCGGCATTTATGAACTGTTCCAGTCGTTTTATCTCGGACTGACTGATTGAGACATCAGGTATAATCAGGGTAAATTTCGGAGTTTTAATGAAAACATCGCCTGCACTTTGCCCTGAGCTGCCATGGACTGCGTCAGCAGGTACAGTCCTGCGCGAACAGGATGCAGCCAATAGCAGCAATATTATAGTCAGAAAAACAAATATCGGTCGTAATTCCTTCAATGACAATTCGGATCTTATATGAATCGATGGGAGAGAATGCTACAAATCGGGACATGGAAAATCACCGGATCATACGAGGGTACCATTCACAAGGAAGTGGAAGCATTGGAAGGCGCATCTTTCCAGAGTCCCTTCTTTCTTTTTCGTGCCTTCGAGGCCAGCTTATTGAATGTCTCAGCGTATTTAACATTGGGAGGCATTGTCATCACGGTGGCATAGCCGTTTCTGACCAGCTCTGCATTGATAAAAGTGCCGTCCTCAAGGTATGCATATGCAAGTGTCCGCCTGTAACGATCAAAGCGTGCAACATCGTATTCGAGCCTGACTTTTTTCCCTTTTATCATATTCTGGAGGTAACTGGTTGACTCGGCACCGAAAAACCCTTTAGGTCTTGTTCCGGTGTTTCGCAGTTCAGGTGCATCAATGCCTATAAGCCTTATTTTCATTCCCTTCTCGCTGCCGTCATCAACCCAGAAGGTGTCACCGTCAACCACGCGGGTGACGGTAAACCACACTTCCGGTTCTGTTGATGCTGCCTGGCCTGACATGACCAATGGCAGGAGTAACAGCAGTATGTTGAGAAGGTATTTCACTATCTTATTAATGAAACCGGGTTCTCCCGGTGAGCTATGTTACCAGGTAAACCTTATGCCAAGAGCTGCACCCCATCCCAGTCCGTTGACTTCACCCAGGAAATCCCACATCGGGCGGGTGTCTAGGCTGACCAGAACAGGAAGATCCTTGAATTTATACTCAATGCCAATCTGACCGCCAAGGCCTATATTGATGTAGGAATTATCATTGTAGTTGTCATATGCAATACTTGCACCCGGACCTACATACCAGTTGAATCCTCCAACGATATTCCAATCCCAGTGATAGATTCCTACAAGCGCTACCCTGGTGAATTCATTAGCGAAACCAAAGCTGGCATCAAGTTCAAGCCTGTTCCTCTTGTTGAGTCCCTTCTGGTATGACAGTTCTGCCCCGCTGAAGCTGTCACCTCCGTAAAGGCGGGCACCAAGCGCATTGGAACTGATCTGTGCGCCTGCAACAGCGCTAAGGCTTATTAGTACAATTATAAACAACAGTTTCTTCATGATAAAATGGTTTTAACGTTTCCCTACTCTTATGGCTTTTCGGTTCCGCCTTACTTTTTTCAGTAATATTAATAGCCTTCATCGGCAAAAATAGCCTGCCTGTCTGAAAGAATGGCACTACCGGTTAAACAAAATTCATTCCAAAGCAGATATGTGTGATGGACCGTGAAAGTCAGCCGAACGGACTTTTAACCCCTGCAGACCAATATCCTTCACTAATTCCGGAATAGAATAAAAAAGTCCCGCTGATCTGGTGGTCAGCGGGACTATGAACAGTCAGTTATGTGTTATTTGCTGATGATGGTTGTGTTAGAATCCGATACCATTGTTCTTTACCTGGCAGCCCTGCTTACGGCAGTTCTTCTCTCATTTTCACGTGCTTCTGCAGCCCTCTGCTCTGCGGCTCTCTGCTGTGCTTCCCTGGCTTCAGCGGCCCTTCTCTCATTCTCGCGTACCTGAGCTTCGCGTGCCTCAGCTGCTCTCCTTTCACTCTCTCTTGCCTCTGCGGCCCTCTGCTCTGCGGCTCTCTGCTGTGCTTCCCTGGCTTCAGCGGCCCTTCTCTCATTCTCGCGTACCTGAGCTTCGCGTGCCTCAGCTGCTCTCCTTTCACTCTCTCTTGCCTCTGCAGCCCTCTGCTCTGCGGCTCTCTGCTGTGCCTCCCTGGCTTCAGCTGCCCTTCTCTCATTCTCGCGTACCTGAGCTTCGCGTGCCTCAGCTGCTCTCCTTTCACTCTCTCTTGCCTCTGCGGCCCTCTGCTCTGCGGCTCTCTGCTGTGCTTCCCTGGCTTCAGCAGCCCTTCTCTCATTCTCGCGTACCTGAGCTTCGCGTGCCTCAGCTGCTCTCCTTTCACTCTCTCTTGCCTCTGCAGCCCTCTGCTCTGCGGCCCTCTGCTGTGCTTCCCTGGCTTCAGCTGCCCTTCTCTCATTCTCGCGTACCTGAGCTTCGCGTGCCTCAGCTGCTCTCCTTTCACTCTCTCTTGCCTCTGCAGCCCTCTGCTCTGCGGCTCTCTGCTGTGCTTCCCTGGCTTCAGCTGCCCTTCTTGCTTCCTCAGTTGTTGCTGCTTCCCTGCTTACCGTACCGGAGGTACTCCTCCTGGTAGCGTCGGTTGCAGCAGCTTCCCTGCTGACGGTTCCGGTACTGGTTCTCCTTACCTGTTCGTTCTCCTTAACATTTCTGCTGACGGTCCCGGTGGAAGTCCTCCTGGCTGCTCCAGTCTCCGCTGTACGCCGTCCTTCAGTGTCTGCGGCGGTTCTCCTGCCCTCGGAGGGAACCGTTCCGCTCACAGCCTGAGGCGGTGTCTGGCGTCTGGTGCCGGCATTTGCCGGAGCCTGGCTGCGGGTACCTTCAGCTATCGCTTCGCGGGTCCTGCGCTGCAGATCCACCCCTTCAGCCCTCTGCTCGGGGCGTGAGTAGGTCTGCCTGTAGTTGCCCTCGGCAACCCTGCGCTGCACCTTAGGCGACTCCTGCCTTACACTGTGGTAGTAGTAGTCGTTGTACCTGCTGTACCTGTAGCGGTCACTGTGGTGATAGTAGCTGTAGTAGTGGCTATGCCACCCGGAGTGGTATCCGTAGTAGTAGTCCCAGTACCAGGGGCTCCAGGGTTCATACCAGGTGGGGTAGTAGCCCCAGTACCATGATGAGCTCCATCCGTCGTAGTAGGGACTGTATATGTAGACGACCACTGGCCATTCCCATATGTCGTAGTAGTAATTGTTGTATATCGTCGTGCTGCCGTAATAGACCGGACTGTACTCGTGCCTGATCCTGTGCTTTTTGACGTAGACTGGTTCTATTATATAATTCCTGCCGTAGAGAAGCTCGTCGCCGATTATCTGTATCAAAACCCTCTTCTTATTCTTCAGCCTTTTAACCACTATCACCGCCACATCCTGATACTCATTGCGTCCGAGCATCGCGCGGAGTACGATATTGTGCACCCTGCCATCTCGGTAGTCCGATACGGCAATGTAGTCAACCCTCCAGTCACCATTAAGGTCGAGGTTATTGATCCGTGAGTCCTGCTCGTTGAGGCTTCTTTCGAAAGCTTCAAGGGTGGGAGCATTACGGAACAGGTCCAGAACCGCGTAGAGGTTGAGGTTGTCACCGGGGAGACCCAGGTATTCCTTCGGGTAGTTCTGGGCCCCGACTATCGTCGTTAAGGCTGCCAGAACTGCGAGGACCGATGTGATAACTGACTTTTTCATCTCTTTAAGTTTTATGAAGATCGCTCTTCACTTGAGATAATGCAAAGGGTGTGCCAAAATCTCCGTAAACGCTCACGAGATGAGGCTGTTAGATTGTTTTTTGTAAGATGTATGATATCTTCAGGAGTGGTATATGGCTTATAGTCACCGGGTCATATTCCTGCCCTGATCGCTCCAGATTTGTCACCGGGCGGTCAGGATAAACAAATGACCATATGCGGGGGTTTACGACAAACAAGACCTGAGTCCGGCCCGGTCAGTCACCGGGGGTTTCAGGGAAGTCAGGGATTAATGGCATTTTACTGACAATTTCTTCATTGGCGACAGCCTTCTGAATTACCTGACATATCAGGGTTTTCCCGTCAGCGGCGCCTGTATTTTCTGTTTCCGGTGCGAGGACGCGAGGGGCGGCGGTCCTCAGTGTCACCGTGACATGAAGGGAGGAAGTCAGGCAGCGGTGCACGGAATACCTGGTAACCTATCAGTTTTTCAATCCTCCGGAGTTTGAACATGTCATCCTTTGTTACAAGGGTTATAGCCACCCCTGTGGTGTCAGCGCGGGCAGTACGGCCCACACGGTGCACATAGTCCTCCGCATCAGAGGGTGCGTCGAAATTGACCACCAGGTTGATCTCCTTTATATCGATACCCCGGCTCAGCACATCGGTGGCAACCAGTACACGCGTCCGTCTGGAGCGAAACCGCAGCAGAGTTTCCTCACGTTCCTTCTGTTCCAGGTCTGAAGAGATGCCTTCCACCGCATAGTCGCGTGAGCGAAGCCCCCTGACAATCTCATACACCTTCTTCTTTGTTGAGCTGAAGATGAGGATGCTGTGGTATTCGGGCTTGTCCGCCAGGAGGCTGTTGAGCAGGGGGAGCTTCTGCGGCTCCTCAAGCAGGTAAACAGCCTGGAGGACCCCATCGGCCGGCTTAGACATTTCCAGGGAGATCTCCTTCGGGTTCTTCATTATATGTTTGGAAAGCGATCTGATTTTTGGCGGCATTGTGGCGCTGAACATTAGTGTCTGACGCTTTTTCGGAATGAAGGAAATGATCTTCATGATGTCATCATGGAAACCTATGTCAAGCATCCTGTCTGCTTCGTCAAGCACAAGCACCTGCAACTCTGTGAATTGCACATAGCCGAGGTTAAGATGTGATATAAGCCTTCCCGGTGTTGCCACAATTATGTCGGCCCCGTGTGTCAGTGCAGCTTTCTCCTGGTCCCATGCGCTCCCTTCACCTCCTCCATAAACGGCCAGTGAGGTGATATTCAGGGTGTATGCCAGCCCCTGTATCTGCTGGTCAATCTGAAGCGCCAGTTCACGCGTCGGCACAAGTACAAGGGTGTGTGTATGTGAAGGACGGTGATATGCAATGTCATTCATCACAGGCAGGAGGTAGGCAGCCGTCTTCCCGGTACCTGTCTGTGCACAGGCAATAAGATCGTGCCCTTCAAGGATTACCGGGATCGCCTTCTCCTGTATCGGGGTGGCCTCTCTGAATCCCATATAGTCAATTGCATCAAGAATTCCGGGGTCCAGATCAAGCTCGTCAAAAGTCATAAATATTTGATTAATAATCTCCAGTGTAGAGGGAGTAAAAGTAGTAAAAAAAGAGCGAAAACTTTGTCAGCCGGAAATAGTGGCCGGAGATGAGCTCCGGTACCACATGACCAGCCCGGTGTCACAGTATCAGCGGAAACGCGGGAGCAGTCTGGCATCACAATACCAACCCAATGCCACAAACCAGCCTGGCGTCAAAGTACCAGCCCCGGTGTCAAAGGATAAATTTGAAAAATGACTCTCAATTTTGTAACTTGCGTGACATTAAATCATAATTCATGAGAGCAAAGATCATTTTAATGATATTAATTATGACTGTTGCTGCCTGGCAGGTCATGGGACAGAAAAGGGCCAGAATGGTGACGGTCACAGGAACAGTTACCGATACAACCATGGCGCCTGTTCGTGGAGTGCTGATTATAGCAGACGGGCAGAGTACCGGGGTTGTGACAAGGGGAAATGGTGCCTACAGGATACGGATCAGATCAGATGTCAAGAGCCTCGGCGTATTCAGTACGAATATGGGCTCTGCATTGACGGAATATGACGGAGCGCTGGTGGTTGATTTTGTTCTTGATGGCAGGGAGGTTTTCGGTAATATCAGTTTTGAAATGCCCGAAGGAGAAAAGGAAATTGAGATTCCATACGGTACAATCAAGAAGAAGAATCTGACTACCGATGTGGGTTACATTAATGGACAGGCTGATGTCAATTCAAGCTATACCAATATCTATGAAATGATAAAGGGGAGAGTCCCCGGGGTTGAGGTTACAGGGAACAAGATAACCATCAGGGGAGTAAACTCCATAATGCTCAGCAGTGACCCTCTCTTCGTGGTTGACGGCTCTGTGGTAAATACAATAGATAATATCAGCCCCCGCGATGTCAAGTCAATAAGTGTGCTGAAGGGCTCTGACGCGGCAATTTACGGTTCCAGAGGTGCTGGCGGGGTCATCCTGATAACCCTTGTCGGCACAAGAAGGTAGCGGATGCAGCCGTCTCCCCGGGCTTATAATTATCCTTTACAATGCAGGGAGGGGTAATTTATGAAAGCAAATAATTGATTATTGATAATCAGATAAGTACAACGGTATAACAGATCGGTAAGTTTTTGCTGGCAGGTACATAATCTATCAATTGGAGTGCTTACTTTAAGAAAGATGATCATTCCTGATAATCAGTCAGTTATGAGTAATTATTCGAAAATTATACTGAACTATTGATGGTAGATTGTGAATCTGGATTATTAATTCGGATAATAGTGAAATAAAAGGTGCAGGGTTGTTTTTCCCTGCACCTGGAGATATAATCAATGCACTGAGCAAGCCTGCTCTGTGTCACTTATCTTCTCGATGAGCGGTTGTTGTTATCTGAATTCCCTGATGAACTGCTGCTCTTTGAAGAGGTCCCGCTGCTCCTGCTGTTACTGCCACGGCTTGAGACAGTACCGCTACTGCGTCCACTGCTGCCGGACTGAGTTCTTGCTGCAGGTGCGCTGCTGCGTCCACTGCTGCCGGACTGAGTTCTTGCTGCCGGTGCACTGCTGCGCCCGCTGCTGCTGGTCTGAGTCCTTGTTGCCGGTGCGCTGCTGCGCCCTTCGTTGCTGGTCTGAGTCCTTGTTGAGGGTTGGGTTGTTGCCGACCTGCGTGTATCACTGCTGACCGAACTGTTACCAGTGGTTGCCGGGCTT
>Ga0302236_1000775_pt1 | contig 25910 bp, 39 predicted proteins | sample AAG_UR_Gly_MG_FD_193509 | JGI IMG/M metagenome (GOLD analysis project Ga0302236, IMG submission 193509) | Enriched activated sludge microbial communities from anaerobic digester in WTTP, New Holstein, Wisconsin, United States - AAG_UR_Gly | ecosystem: Engineered > Bioreactor > Anaerobic >...
TTGCAAAAGTATTAGTATTACAAAATAAAGTTCCTACATCTTTTAAAGAAGACGTTATTATCAATAAATTACCATTTCTAGGTAATAAATGATATCCTTGTATTATATCTTTAGTAACATTACCTATAAATTTTACTTTATTATTAAACGGTTGATAAATTTTTCTTATTTTCGTATTATCTATTTTACCAAAATCATAACAATAAGAAAGATAAGAACTTCCTATATAACGTTCTGAAGTTTTAGTTTTAATATAAAATGCAGTTATTGGTGATATATGTGCTTTCTCTAACCAGTCTTGTGTTATATTATATTGATTCCAATATTCTATATCTTTTTTTCTAAATTTTACTTTCTTAACTAATATTTTTGTTAGTTCTTTATTAGTTTTCCAATTTACTTTAACCGGTTTTTTACTTAATTGTAATGTAAAATATGCAATATCTGAATCTATTAAATCTAAATTAAAATCTTGTATTATTTTTTTTAAAGCTTCTTTATAAGAAATATTATATTTCATCATTACATATTGAAAACAATTTAACGTACCTTCAATTCCAAAATCTTTGTACTTTAATTTATTGTTATTAGTATAAAATACCCTGCATGAAGGATGATTATCTTCTCTTAATTCTGATTTAAAAGAGACATTTATATCCTTCATTGACGGTATATAATATTTAAATATATCATATTCTGTAATAAATGATAATATAGTTTCTTTTGTTAAAGGAAGCTTTATTTCATAATTTATCATTAATCCCAACTATTTTCTAAACTTTCTTTTAATCCAGAAGATTTATTATCACTTGAAACTAATTTATCATATCTATTTAATTTTAATTTTGAAGGATTAACATTCATATTCTCTATAACTGGTGCAAATGATCTTAATGTTGCAAAATTATCATTATTTAATACAACTACAACTCGAACTAAAATTTTATTTGGAATAACCTTTTTTAAATCTGCAGCTGCAACTCTAATTAAATCTTTGTATGTTTTTACACCAGTTATACTATAAGATTCTCCTATAATATTCCTGGAAATATTAGCTATTATATTTTTCTTCTTTACGCTATCTTTATATAGATCATCTTCATTTTTTATAAAACCTCCTATTTTTGGCTCATAATAACGTCGATTTACTTTAAATGTATCTTTTATATCTGAAAACGTATATTCTATATAACTATTATTATCTTCTTCACTTACTTTAACATCACTTAGGTACATGTTTTCTATTATACCTGGTTCAATATTTACAAATGTATTTTCATTATAGTTCTCATCAAAATTATAATCTATTCTTTCCATAATTTATTTATTTATTTGTTTGTTTGTTTATTTATTTATTAATCACTAATTGTGTTATTGATTAATTGTTCTTCTACATAAAAATAATTTTCTTCTATCAATTTACTTATTAATTTTAAACATTTAATACCATCAATAACGCATGGAATTCCAAATAACACTATATTACCGTATTCATTTGCTATATCTACAAATCTTTTATATAAATAATCAAACAAATGTCCATTATTTATTATACCATTTTTATTTAAATTTATTGGAATTTTTATTGTTTTTCTATCTATATCTGTAACATTTACAAAATATATATTATCTTCATAAGTACCTATTGTAATAATAGTTTTATTTATACTAGTATGCTTATCTTTTAAAGCTGATAAAGCTTCTTTATTAAGCTTAATATGCTTAGTTACTTTACCAGCTATATTTCTTGTATATAAATATATCATAGGAAATTGTTGTTCCATTTTTACTTAATTTTGTAATTTATAATAAGTTCTAATACGCTCATCAACTAATGATAATGAATTGGGTATTAAAAAATCATTAAACATCCCGTAAGGAGTATGTGCAGTACTTCTATTTGAACTAGTTTCAAAACTGTAAGAAGCTTTTCCATTAACAAAATCAACATGTGTAAATAACACTATTGACATTTTAGATTCCAATTTTATTTTTTCTAACTTTTTACCATTTGTAACTAGAGCTCTTGATTCATTACCGTCTACATTGGTATATAAACTAATATGGCCCATCAAATATACTATTAAGTCTGGTTTTAAACTACTTATATTAACTATTAAAGCATAAATATCTCGTGCAAAATCATACCATTTATCATATGTCAATTTTTGAGCTTCTAACATTTCTCTATCTAACATGACACCATTTATAGTATCTATTACAACACTTTTTATTGTTGTACTTTCTGAAGCTCTTTTTAATATTACGTTTATATCATCAATATCAGATGTTTTTATAACATTATTACTTGGAAATATATCTGCAAATGGTAAAGGTTTTTTATCTGAATTTATTAAAACAGTGGATTTCTGATTTAGTCCACTATATGTCTTCATATCCCATTCTAATGTTTGTGGATCTAAAGATATTGTACCATCTTTATTAGTTACTATCGAAGTGGTTTTTCCACTACCACTTTCTCCTAATACACCAACTGTCATTCCCATATTATTGTTCTTTTGGTTCAAGAAATATTAAATCAGAATAAGGCAATATATGCTTTAATTCTTCAAAAAATAATTTAAATGTATCATCTTTCTTTAAATATAACTCTCTTAACGTAAGATAACTTACTATTATATCTTTAGTTTGCAAATAATTTTTAAAATAATCTTCTGAAAAAGCAATTTCTCTATCTTCTTTTAAGATTTTATTTATTTCTTCTAACTTTTTATCACTTATATTTTCGTCAAAATCTTCTTTTGTTACTCCTATTCTTTTTAATATTCCAATATAACTATCTGAATATAATGACTGAATTCTTTTATCTTCTAATAGCTTACTCCAGAATTTAATAGTAGCTTTAATTCTTAATATAACTATTATACCTTTTAAAGGTCTAATGTTAGAACCTTGTCTTAATACCATTTCTCTCAAAACATCTAAATCTTTTCGATTAACTGCTACCGAGGTTGAGTAATTTAAAACATTTCTTCTTACTTCTTCTTGTTGTGGTAACTTCGTTATTACTGCACTTCTCGGATTCTTCCTTTGAGCTAAACTTAAATTGTTTAATACAGCTCCAAATCCCATGATTTCTTTGATTTCTACTTGCATGTGTTTCAGTTTTAATTAGTTATACTTTTGATATTTAATTGTAAGTTCTCTATATCTTTTGCAAATTTATAAACTTTTATGATATCTAAAGAATCTGCTGGAGGTAATTCTTCAAAATTATTTGAATCGCCAATGAAAAATAGTGGTAGTGATAAATTTGACTTACCATGTCTATTTATACTTATGGATAGTTCTTTAAAACAATCTTTGAGTTTATAAATTTCGTATTTTTTATAAACTTCTATATCAAATTTATCTGGCGAAAATATACCAAACAATATATCACAATCTCTGGATGTACATTTATTATCAGCTAATCCAGCTGCAGATGGTTTCAACTTATCAATGATAGATTCTCCTTTATAAGTAAATTGTTGCCTTTCTATTTCTAAAGCCTGTTGTTGTACTATAACAGGTATTATCTTATAATGATTTCTTAATCTGGACAACATACTACTTAAATCTGCAATAGCTTGATATAAAGTTTCTCCTTTTTCTGGAGTAATTAATCCTATATGATCTACTATGACAAATACAAATTCATTTTCGTCCATTGGTTCATATCTATCAAATATTTCTATTTCTTCACCAGTTTTAGTGGTTATTAATTTTTTATATATCTTACCACTGTTTTCAATATAATTCATTATAATCTTATATATTGATTTTGGTGTTTTAGCATCTTCTATGAATTCAGTAAATTTTAATACTTCTGTCACATATGTGTTGTAGATATTTTCTATTTGATAAGTCGTTTCTTCATCAATAATAAAATCTTTGTATGATGACATCAATTTTTCTGGATTTATTATTTTTTTATAATCTTTAAATAATTTTCTAGATATAAGCATTAATTGTTTATATTCTGATGTTAGTTCTAAAGTAAAATAAAATATTTTTGGTTTTATATTTGTTTTACCTTTATTAGCTAAATACCAATCTATTACATTATAAGTAAATAAACTATCTGCTATTTGAGTTTTACCTGATTTTGGACCTCCACTTACTAAATAATATCTTCCTTTTTGAATACCTGCTATCACATTATTTAATTTATTAAATGGCCACGGAATAGTTATTATCTCGCCATTTAATCTTTTATCTCTATTGAATTTTATGGTTTCTATTAAATTCATAATGTTATCTCATTTGTTGGATTTTCTTCTAAGTTTAGTAAATAATCACATATAGATGCTAATGTACTTATACCATCTTTATATATGAAGTAATGTGCTTGTTTTATATATAAATTATCTGTATGTTCTATATAATGTTTTGTAGCTCTTAATATTAAGTCTTCATCTCTAAATTTTTTATTATTTTTATAAAATTGTTTTAACTTTTTTAATACTCCTTGTTCATCTCCTTTCTTATTTTTTGGAAATAACTCTCTTATTTTTTTAGTTAATTCAACAAAATCTATTTTATCTTTACTAAAAAGCTCTTCACTTTCAGAACGTAAAACAACCGTATTATCTTTATATATAATATAGTTTAAATTTTCTAGTAATTTTAAAGCTTTATCAAATTCTTTTAAAGTATTATATTGATCAGAATATAAATCTTTTACTACATTGAATTCTAATTCATTTAGTAATTTTAAAAGAATGAATTCTCTTATTGGAAGTTTACTCTTTTTTACTATATCAATATCTATTTCTATTATCATTTTTTGTGATTTTTATAATTCGTTTATATTTATTACTTCTGCTCTAGATAAATCAATATCTTTCATAGCATCTCTAAACCATTTCTCCATCTGTGTATTCTTTGTTTTAATTATAAATGCATATGCAATATCATCTGGAGATAATCTATCTAATCTTCCAAAACGCTGACGTGTATTTATAGTAGATCCAACATAACTTTCAAGAATACCATATTTTGTATTTTTTAAATTTACACTGGTATTTAATGAATTACAACCACCTATTTCTTTAACTTCATTAGAATTAAATCTTTTTAAATTGTACGTGTTGGTGTCTCTATTATTTTTACTATATATTCTATTATCTGTTATCTTTTCCAACTGATCATTAAGCTCTGAAAATAAAACTATTCTGGCTTCATGATCTTTCTCTCTGATTTTATTCTTTATTTGTAATGCTACATCAGCTCTTGTATTAGATAATAATAATAGATTTTTTCTGGCTTGTACTGTTCTTAAATAATTATAAGCTATTGCATTTTGTTCTTTAGTACCTTGTTTTTTCCAACCCCATGTAACAGCTATCTCCCAAATATCTTCTTTTAATTCTTTCTTTATATCATATATTTTATAAAATGGATTAGTATTTCTTTCTATTTTTACTAAATCTATTAGTTTCTTTTTATATTCTTGAAATTTTGAATCATAATAAGTATATAAATCTAGCTCTCCTTTATAAAATTTTCCCGTCTTAAACTGCACTAAAAATTTATGATCATTATCTAGTACATGCTCTATAATAAAATATTGCCTTTTATTTATTATACCATCTTTTGAACTATTTGTATAAGTAAATATTATTGGACAATATTTATTATATAATTCTAGTTTTTCTTCTTCATCTTTTCCAAAAGGAGTACCAGTTAATCCTATTACTTTGTCATATTTTACTATGTTAAATATGTTCGAGTATTCTTTAGTTACTACACTATGTATTTCATCTACAACTAATAAATTATATTTTTCTGGTAATGGATTTTCATATTTATAAATTAATTGTGAAGTTTTAAATTCAAATTTTATAGGTTTTGGTGTATCTTTATGTTCATATATGAACCCATATTTATTCTTAAATCCCCACTTCTTTAATTCTTGTTTCCATACTTCTTCTAATAAAACACGTGAACTTACTAGAACTACATTATAAACTTCACCTTCTGTATTTCTACTATCTCTTAATATGAAATCTAGAACCATTTTTGTTTTACCTGTACCTGTAGATAATACAACTGTTCCTCCATTATTCTTTATAAGAGACTCTACTGCCTCATTTATTATTATATCTCTTTTATCCATTTTATGAGTTTATTTAATATGAATAATAACTTAAGAATAATCACTTACATTGTGACTTTTTGTGTAAATTAAAAATTCTGGATTTTTAATTTTAACGTATTTTGGTAATACGGAATCTAAACTTTTAACCACTACACCTTCATGTGGTATTCTTGTATTTTTAAAATAAGCATTTTTAACATATTTATCAAAAATAATATCTATACTTGTATATGTATGGTCATCTTCTAAAACAGGAATATATTCTAAATCAAGTTTTTTAACTATTTCTTTTGCTTTATTTGGTTTGATATAACTATCATTTATCATTACATCAAAACAAAATAAATTTGTAGTTTTTAAAGAATATGTATAATTGTTTTGTATACCTTTTCCATATATCTCACCGTATATAATGAAGTTTACTAATTTGTTTGGATCTTCATTATATTTTACATATTCAAATAACTTCTTTTTAATTTTCAATCTTTTAGATATTTCTATATATACATTATTGTTTTTAGAATTTGATTTTAAATCTAAAATCTTTTTATGTGATCCTACCATATACTCAAAAAATGCCCATTTATCTCTTTTAATATAATATCTAAATAAATCTTTTAAACTTATTTTATTTTTTCTTACTATACCAAATCGTGCATTCGTTCCATGAATTTTCCTAGTTATTTGTAAAGATTCTCCTTTATAAAATATATTTGGTACGTCTTTAAAATTGGGTATGTTGTAATAAATTCTAAAATTTTCATTATCATTTAAAAACTTTTTGTCTGGAATAATTTTTTCTTGTTTTGGTTTATATATATTTAAAATATCACTTAAATCTTTTCTGTAATCAATATCTTTTATTTTATCTTTAATTAAATCTATAGGTAATATTAGACATTCTGAATATATACCTTTTAGTTTTACAACATGCACAGTATTATCTTTATGCAAATATTTTTTTATACCAAAAGATTGTGCTAAATCTTCTGGTATAATAGCACCTTCAGTTATTAAGATAACGTTATCATCTTTTTTAAACTCACCTTTTTTAACTATACATTGCCAACCTTCTACTAATGCTAATTCTATATTATCTGCATTCTCAATAGGTTTTATTTCTCTGATTTTTGATATATAACATACCGAATTTTTCATAAATTTATAAAGTTTTTAATTAGGTTACTATGTTAAGATAAGATTTATATTCCAAATCTAAGGTAAGATTTATATTCTAAATCTAAATCATTTTCAAATTTTTTTAATGTATCTTCAAAATTTTTCAACATATTTATTTTATATATAACTGGAACAAAATTTATGAGAATCACAGACTTTACTATCATCATAATCATTCTCTTTATTTTCAATTGTTTTCATATTAATAAGGTTTTAATATTTTATCGTTAATAAATAAAAGTTTTAAACTGTTTTAGTTATATCATCACCTTCTTCTTTAACCCTTCCTTTTTCAATCCACTTTATCAATTCAGACTTGTAGAAGTAGTTTATTTTTCCGCCGGGTTTGAAATAAGGTAGTTTTTTGTGATGAGTAAGATAATACAACGATCCTTTAGTTGTGTGTAATACTACGTTCGTCCATCAAACACCACCACCATAGAATCGTGCATACCAGCCTTGCCCGTAACATATTCGCCTTTCGTATTTACACCGCAAAATTTTATTCTTCCCTTTATAAATCGGATCTCTTTTTGGTTCGGCAATATAAAGTCGTGGAATAATCGGGTGCTTGTGCTTACAGGTAAAAGCATCACACATAATTTACCTTTTTTACTTTCTTCTATTGCCTTTTTTACGAAGGCATCTTTAAGTTTTCTGCTATAAGGTGGGTTAATAAAATTTCGCTCTTTCCACTCAATTTCAAGCCCGTTCCACTTTTCAATATCGTGCTTATACGGGCAAGGGTCAAAGTTAAAATTAAACTCTTTGTTCAATTCATCATAAAAGTATGGTGGTGTCGCCCAGTCATCTTTATGTGGTATGTTTCTATTCTTCATAATTTCTGCTTATTTGCCCGTACTACACACAACAATGTGTATAAGTAATGGCACATTAAAATTTGTGGCATAATTCAAAGGTTCGGTGTATGTGCCACTACTCATACACTCGTCCGTTAGCGTTCATTTGAAAAAGACACGTTGTAAATAGTTTCTTTTAACCTTTGACAAACACGCTTTAAATCATCTTCTGAATTTTCAATGAATGAAGCAGAAGCCCAGTGTGTTTTTGTTGACCACATTATCACTTTTTTACCTGCACTATTTCTGACAAATACTGAATATCCAAGTTCTTTAAGTTTCTTAATTAACGAATCAAACGACACGCTAACAGCACCTAAAAAACAGGCGGGGTTAGTCACTTCGTTGACAGTTTCAAATAAATTCAATTGTTCATTCATTTCATTAAATTTTGTGGGTAGTTTCCCGCCCGATTTTTTAGCTGCATCACGTTATGCACAACCTTAAAAGAGCGTGCGTTCATTTATTATCGGTTCTAATCGCTTTTTGATTATATCGCAATATTCGGCAGAAATTTCTGACATAATACATTTGCGTTTGTTTAATATTGCCATCTTACCTGTTGTTCCACTTCCCGCAAATGGGTCGTAAACAATATCTCCTTCGTTACTCCAAGATAAGATGTGGTCTTCTGATAGTTTATCTGGGAAAATTGCAGGGTGATTATGCTCTTTTTTTCCTCCTATATTATATCTCCATACATTGTACCTTTTTCCATATTCTTCTGGAGTGAAACTTTCTCTGTATGTCTTTGTCCCGTCTCGTTCTCTTTTCATTTTTTTGCCAGTACGATTTGTATGTATATTTTTTCTGTCCTTTATACCATTAAATGTTTTTGGAGAACCTTTACTAAAAATAAACATATACTCAAAAGTTTGATGATAGCGATTAGGAGATGGAAATCTAAAACCATTCTTTTCGTATATCATTGTATCGTGTAAATTAAATCCTATTTCCTTAAAAAACAACGCTTGGCGAAACGATGTCCCTGTTTCACTTCCTTTAATAGTAGCATCACCTACAACCCAAACAACTACACCGCCTTGTTTTGTGACTCTGTACAATTCTTTCGCCACGGATTCAAAATCAAAGCTATAACCATTATATGTTCTAAGATTGTCATAGGGAGGGCTTGTAACTGTTAAATCAATAAAGTTATCAGGCATTCGTTTCATTGTGTCTAAATTACTCTCATTGAAAAGTAAAAAAGGCTGTGCATAACACTCGCTATATGCAATTTGGGGTTCAGTGGTATTCGTAATTTCGTTCATTTAATTTACTTTTTTATAGTTTGATAGTGCAGTGCTTTTAATTCCCAAACTGCACATAGCGGAAACGTTAGTAGCAATGCAAAGGAATCCGTTTATCACAGCTTTTTACTTCCCATTCAGCATACTTGCCCCATTTATTAACCGCAAATTGTACAGCGTCATCGTGCCTATGAAACAAAGCAACAGCTTTATCTTTATTCTCAGGTGATAATACTTTCCATCCCCAATTTGCTACATTCAGTTTTAATGCACTGCTACTAACAGGCGGTTTGCCGTCAGTGGCGGTTAAGTGCTTAATTTGGTCATTTGTGCTATTCATAAATATTTGTATTAAAGTGAAACATTTGTGCTATTTATCGCCACCGAACGGCAAGCCGCTTGGGCGTTATATGCCATTGGCGGACCGCTTCATAAAAGTAACCCAATGTGTTTTTTGAGCCTTACCAGACGGATGCCCGAAAAGTGGCTTATGTTCAGTCAACGCCAAAACATCTTTTAATGGCACATCGCATTCATTCCATTTGAATATCAGTATGCCTTCATCTTTCAATACTCTAAAGCATTCAGCAAACCCACGTCTTAAATCATCCTTCCAAGTTTGCTTGTCTAATCTGCCGTATGATTGTGCCATAAAAGAGTTTTCACCTAAGAAAAGATGTGGCGGGTCAAATACCACCAGCCTAAATGTTTCATCAGGCAAATCCATATTTCTAAAGTCCATTACTCTATCGGGCAAACATTTTCTTACCCTTGCATCTTTTCCACTACCAACCACTTTTGGTTCCATAACCCTGACATCACAAAAAAGTACATCGGGATTACTTTTATCAAACCAAAATTGACGACCACCGCAGCAAGGGTCTAAAATCAACGGCATATAACACTGCATTGGCAAAATAGCCGTTTCAGTGCTGTTATTGGGCTTTTGTTCTTCTATCATCATTTGTGCTATATTAAACATTTGTAATTCTATTTCGGCTACTTCGCCAATGCTTTGCCGTTATGCGTTATTATAAAGAGCGTTTCGCATCTTTGTACGCATTGTTTTTAATTTATCATATTCGATGAATGAATTAACATATTGAGTTGGTAATTCTTCATTTATTGAGTATTCTCTAATAATATCATTAAATCCATTTATTTTGCTTAAATACTCAATTTTATCAGATGTTCTTAAGTTCCTGTATTTTTTATCATAGGCTAAAATATTAAATATTTCTATATTATTAAATGTTGTGCGCATTGGTATTGTATGTTCTAAAAGTGAGCTTGCATCTTCGCTAAAAAAATCATTTAAAAGTTTTAAATAAGGTGTCTCGTATAACCTCTGAACACCTTTTTTGCCTAAACACGCTTTATTTTTATTGTAATCTTTAGTTGTATTAATAGGAGCGTATGCTGCTGGCGTGCAAATGCTTGGGTTTAAAGGAGTACTGTGTATTATTATTGATATATTTTTCTTTAATTCTCCTATTTTTGAAATTACTTCTTTGAATTGCTCAAAATCTGCATCTGTTTCCGTTTCAATTCCAGTTATATTGTATAATTTAAGCCTTAACGCTTTGCAAGTTGTATTACTTGTAATATATCTAACAAATTCTATGATTTGTTCGTTTGGAATTCTCTTATTCATTGCAAATCTTAATCTTTCAGAAAAACCATCTATAGAGCTTGTGATCTCAGGAATTGAAAAATTTTTATATAACTCTTTTTTACACTGTTCTATTTCTATACTCGAAGTGTATCCCTGATTAAAAGAGTATAAGTTTTCATTTGTTTTAATATATTTTCGTGAAAATGAATAATGGCAAAAATAACATTTATTTGGGCATCCATATATTTGTTCTTTTGTTGTACCTCCTCCAAACGTGTAAATATTTGGATATAATTCAATACTTTGGTTAATTTTTACATTTTTATGTTTCCCTATTTTAATTAAACTTCCATGCTCAACATCTAAATTATTATCTATTAACCAAACGATCTCGTTTTCAACTCTTCCAAACCAAGCATAATCTATATATTCACAAATAGGAATATAGTTTTGCATGCCAAAACCTCCGGCCAACACTTTGAATTTTCTATTTTTCCATTCATTTGAATTATGCAAATATCTTGATAATGCAATCATATCTAAATTAGAAGTTAAGCTAATCAATATAATATCATATTTACTTGCATTTTCTTTGTCAGTTATTCTAACATCATATCCAGCATTAAATAAAACATCTATAATCATTGAAGCTCCAAAATTCTTAAGGCTTTTAAAATTTAAATCATGTCTATCGCCTTTTATTGGCGGAAACCATAAAAAAGCAATTTTGGTTTTTTTTGATATAGCTGGAGTAAATAAATTTCGTTCCATAAAAAATAAATAACAACGCATAACCCGTGGTATAGTTAATTGCCGTATTATTACTAAATTTAAGCGTTACCACCCGCTTGTAATTCTGTGTAATTTGATATGAAATTAGCCCGCAATCGGCAACTAACCATACCACCATCGTTACCTGCAATACCTCTCCACACTTGCGATAGTATCGTGTATAGCCCCGCCATGAGAAAATAGTGCTATTCGCTCAACTTCAAAGCCTCTGTTCTTTCCCATTGTATTGCTATGGTAGCCAAAGGTTATTACTATTCCATTTGGTTTTAGTATTCTTGGTAGTTCGTCTTTGAGTTGGCGAAACGGAGAAGCCTTAATCCCTTTATACATTTCCATACTTTTTCGATAGGCGTAAGGCGGGTCTAATAACACTGTATCAAACCTTTCACCATCCCATTCTTTTACAAATTGTAGCGCATCTTTTTGGTAGTCTGCCAACGCTTCATCATCCAAATCATTGCGTATTTCGTCAATGTTTAGCTTTGTCCTACCTGCAAATAGGTTCAATGTTTTGCCCTCACACGTCTTTTCAGTCCATTCTCTGATAGGTTTGATACTAAACGTCCACCTACTTAAAGGGCATTTAATGTAATCGAACAACGGCACAGCAGGTAACACAGTATATAGTGCATTGCTGTCCGTACTTTTATCAACTTTTGTCATAATATTTATCTTTCGTTTTTCAATTCAATTTTGGTGCAAGCAACGCACCATACACTCGTCCGTTATACGCAACCCTAATCCCAGAACCAAACATCAATTGCATAACCACATCTGTCGCATATATTAAAGCAAACTTGTCTCCAGTCGCCACCATCAACAGGCTGTATGTTTTGTTTAAACCCTTGCGAATATTCATTTTCGCCACCACACTTCGGGCAGCGTATAACATCGGCTAAAACTTCATTGCCTGCATTAGTGGTATTTTGAACGTCATTGCTATTTTCCATGTTCTTTGTATTTTTGATAGTTTACTGCATTTTATACGGCAACGCACCATATACTCGTCCGTTACCGGCAAGTGTCCCCGCGCACAATCAGCAACAAGCAGGGCTGAATGTCTGAACTTTTACAAGGGTTCGGTGTATTATCTTCAACTGCAAGCCACCTGATTTTACCAGCGTATCTTATTTCTGCTCCATTATCTTCAAGGAATGAAATAACCCGAACCTGGTGAACTACCCACGAACTAAAGATTCGTGGGCTTCCGACTTCACAGAGGAATGCCCTTTCAAAAGATTAGGTCTTCTATCCTCTCCATCGGTGTAATCGACAGTCCCTGCCGATATATTATTTAATCCTAATTTTAGGATATAAAACCAACCAAACCCCAGACCATAAATTTCATTTTTACTCCGTAAAGATAGCTAATTTAATTGTAAATCCAAATTTTGAGCAAAAAAAAGGGGCTTAATCGCCCCCATGAAAAATTTTTCTCTCATGCTATACATCTTTATCGGCATAAATTCCTAATGCCATCGAGTAGTTACCATAAGGCCTAAATCCCTCTACGCCCATAAAGGTATAAATACGCCTCGTTTTCAATTCGGGCTGCCCGACCTCCTTTACCGTTACCGTTTTGGCGGTGCGCTTCATTACCGTGTAATCTACCGTTAAATCGCTATCGCCAATAAACCTGCCTCGGTACGTTTTGCCTACTTCAAATTTTGCTATTACTGCCATGATTGAAATGTTTTTATTGGTTGGTGAACTACCCACCCACGCCAAAGGCGATGGGTTGGGCTTCAAGGGTCAACGCTCCTACCAACGTAGGCAACTCACCTTGATTTTTCCTATCCGTTCCAGATAAGATATTTTTTAATGCAAATGATTTGATATTTATGGCAGCGTTTACATCCCTCAGAACTACCTCACTACATTTAGGACAAGTCCATTCCCTATCAGATAGGGTTAGTTCTTTGTTAATATATCCGCAATTTGCGTGGAGTTTTGATGATGGCTCAAACCTGCCAATTTTCAGAATGTTTTTGCCATACCAATCAGCTTTGTATTCTAACATAGTTACAAAAGTTGACCAACCTGCATCGCTTATTGATTGTGCAAGTTTATGGTTTGCCAACATTCCTTTAACGTTCAAATCTTCAATAGCCAAACTATCGTGGTTCTTGATTAGTTCGCTTGAAGTTTTATGTAGAAAGTCTTTTCTTTGGTTAGCTACTTTTTCATGGAGTATAGCTAATTTTTGTTTAGTTCTTTTCCCTTTGTATTTTGAATATTTGCGTTGCACATACTTTAATTTGCTTTGTGCCTTGCGAAGGAATTTAGGGTTATCAAATTCTTTCCCATCAGAAGCAACTATAAAGTTTTTTATACCCAAGTCAATTCCAATCGTTGTGTTTTCTTTAATTTTTGCTTTTGGTTTTATTGCATCACCTGTTTCACAAAGTATAGAAACAAAATATTTACCTGTTGGTGTTTTTGATATTGTTGCTGATTTGATTACACCTTTAATAGGTCGATGCAAGATAATATTAATTCCATTTTTGAACTTAGGAATAACTAATTTACCATTTTTCAAAAGAACATTTTGTGGGATATTAAAACTACCTCCGTCTGATTTCTTTTTAAACTTTGGGAAACTGTTTTGTCCTTTAAAAAAGGCGGTGTATGCTTTATCTAAATTAGTTATTGACTGTTGCAAAGATTGGCTGTTAATTTCTTTTAGCCATTCACATTCAGTTTTAAGGTCTTTTAATTGACTATGCAAAGCAAAACAACTTAAATTAACTTTATTACCAGCCCAAGCCATTTGCTTAACTTCTAAGGCTAAATTATACACAAAACGACTTGCTCCGATATGCTTATTAAGCAAAATGGATTGCTCCTTTGTTGGGTTAATTTTGTATTTAAAAGCCTTTAGCATTAATTATAAATATATGCAAATATACAAAAATTTAAAGAAACGAAAAAATTTATTTAAATACTTATTGTCTTTGTATTTGGTCGCTTACATCCCACCCACAGCAAAGCTGATGAGTGGGCTTTCGCCCCCCCCTATGTAAAAAAGGGGCTTGCGCCCCGATTTTTGTTTTCTTTTTAGAACAGTGCTATCTCTTTTTCTGTGTAGTAGCCTTCGTAGCCCTTTGCCGTTAGCTCGGCTATCAAAAGGGTTTGGTATTCGTAGTCTGATAGCCCCTGGAAGCTCTGAGCCTTCAGGTGGGATATGCGACCCTCTTTGTACTCGTCAAGGTTGGCTATCTCTTTTGCCCACATCTCTTTATCTCTCTTTGTGGTTGCCCTATTCAAAAGGTCTTCATAACCACGCCTTGCAACGCCCACCTTATCGTCTAACCACTTTGTAAAGGTGTTAAGGCTATCATAACCCCTCTCCATATCAAAAAGGTTTGCGTTCACCTCGATAGTTTCAAGCTCACAATCGTATATCTCATAGCCCCTTTCGTCATAAATAGTCTTGTATTTCTCGGCATACTCTAAGCTGCGAGCGTAGAACCTTACGGCGTTAATGTTCTTTTCTCTGCCCGTACGGTTGAAATCTCTATCTTCTCTCTGCTTGGCGTCGTATCTGTATGCTGTAGCTTTCATGGGTCTTTGTGTTTTGGTTGTTTACTTATTTATACGGTAAAGATAAGCATTTTGTTACATATTTTGCAAATATTTTTGCATTTATTTTGCATTTTATTGTTAATTTATATTAATTCTAAATAGTGTTATTCGCTATTGCACTCATCAATGAAGTTGATTAGTTCGTTTATATCCTTTTCAGTTCCTTTCAACTTTACCGCAACGGTTCTCTCGGAGTGCATTTTCAGGTTAACTATCTCCACGCTGAACCTCGGAGCATGAATGAGTATTAAGCTTGTTTCTAACCTTGATAGGTTGAATGTTTTTGTTTTCATTATTCGGTATGTTTAGTTTATCCATCGTTGAGAATACGTGCTTTATCGTTTCCAGCTCGTTGGCATCCCGCAACGCATAGCAATCGTTGCAAAGTTCTAAAATTTTGTGCTGAACGGGATTGCCGCAATCCTTGCAGAATACTCCAGTTTTGATTAGCCCTAACCTTGTTCGGCACTGGAGAACCTTGCGATTGTACTCCGTATCCGTTTTGCAAAGGTAGTGGAACGTTTTCACTGAGTAGGATACGGTGGAGTGGTCCCGCTTACCTACTCTCTCGGCTAAATCTACAAAGGTAATTACCCTGTTTCGATTGCTGTAAACCTCTAAGGCTAACGCAAAGGCCGTTCGCCGTGCATCGCTGAATAGGCGGTTGCGGTTTCGGCCTTTGATGTTCTCAACGCTAACGTGGAACACATCGGCGCACACTTGGATTACCTGCTCAACCATGATTGTCCTTTTTGTCGTTAAACTCCCTTTCAAACCTACGCTGGTCTATCTCTACGAATATGTAGAATACAATTCCTGCTATCAGGATTACAATACTTTCGATTAAAATGAGTGATTCAACCATGATTTCTAATTTTCAGGGTAAAAAATATATAAACTATTTCCCAAATAAAAAACTTTTTTGCGATTATTTCACCATTTGATGCTATTTATATAGGTTATTTTGCAAGCATATTACCACCACTTTCTAAAGTTCAATTCCCTGTGTAAGTTAGTAACTTTCTCTTTGAAATGCAAGGCTTTCGCCCTGTAATATTCCAAAGTATCATCGCCCTTTTGCCGTTTCAAATCCAGCAGCCGTTGCCACCGCCCGGCTCCCAACTCCCGTTCCAGCTTCTCCATGAAGAGTGTCGTTTCCCTGTTGCCCTCGTACCGATTACCGCTCCGATTCTGCGGACGGCAGTTATCAGGATCAAACCTCAATAGTAAGTTAGAACGGCTAAAGCAATGGCCGTTATCCATATCGGCAGCACGTTTCAGTAGGTGCGGTCGAACGAAACAACGGCAGTAAATCTCACCACCCACGATGCTATCTCGGTGGATAATCCTGATGTAACGGCTGAACCAATCATCTGCTTGTTTGCGCCAATACTTTTTATCCTGCTTTACTTTTTTTTTCATTGCCCGAAACTCGTTGCGCTGCTGCTGCTCCAATTTCTTTCTGCCTTGCCGATGAACTTTATCCTTGAACTCGTTGTAATACTGTAATCGGCAATCTGCGCTTTGGCAAACTTGGGGATTCAGCCTTAGCATTTCGATCAGCTCATATTTCTGCTTGCAGTATCGGCAACGGTACTTCATCTCGCTTTGATATTCTCTATCTCTCTGTTCAGAATGACTTGCGCTTCATCGGAGAGGCGACGGCAAAATGCCCACCCACCTTCGCTTTCATCAATGTACTTGTACAACGCAATGGTGTTATTCAACCGATTATATCTCCGTATAACCGGATGCTTAATATCATCCCAAAAGTAGCACCACTCGCCAGCCTTTGGCTCTTCCTTCAAAAAGAACTCTGCCCACTGGTCGAGGGTAATGAGTTGATGACCTTTGAAACATAATAAATTATCATCAAATTCATGTTCTTTGTTGTAAAACTTATAATCAAATCCGACGTTCCCAACATTCTCACATTGCCATTTTTTGAATTTTTCCCACATCGGATGCCCATCATCCTTTTCCACCACCCACTTTTCAGGGGCTTCGGTTAGCTTGCGGGTTGCCCATGTGCCGTTATCGTAAATTAATCCATTTTTATTCCAAATCCTATAAGCACCATCAAATAATTCATCAATCTTTACATTCCCTTTTAGCAAATCTGAAGCATCAAACGGATAACTCTTTTCTTCTATCTCTGCCGTTTCCCAATCCTCGCCGAACCGAATTATCAGCTCAGCATAAATTTCTTTAAATGTTTGTGTTTTCATTGCTTTTGGTTTTTAAAAGTTAATGTATTTTCTTTCTTTTCTCGAAAATCGCCCACACTTCATCTTGCTGCGCAGGTGTTAAATCTGCAAAATACTTTCCATACAATTCGTATGCAATCTGATTTATATTCATAATTTCTAAGTTTTAAAAGTTAACAAACGGTTCACTATTTTGCTCTAAAATATCCTTGTACGCCAGCAGCTCATCCAGCGTAGCCCGAAAGTGAATATTGCCGTTGTGCTTCTTTACTCTCATCATGCCAACCTCGACGAACTTCCTGCCATCGGCAATCTGGACAGCCCCGATTCTTACAGACGGAAATTCCCTTTGCCTTGAGAAAAAATCCTCAAGAACTTTAATCTCCAAATCCCATTTTCCATTCTTTGCCATCTTATATGCGTTTTTAGCCATTAACATTATTTTGCAGTACCGTAGTACCAAAATTACTTTTCGTTTAAAATATCGCCACGTAGGATGGCTTTATTCGCATTTTCCTGAGAAGGTTTTTCTTCGCCATTCGGATTGTAATTTAATCCGCAATTTTTGCATACCAATCTCGGCTGCGAGAAATCCCACTCGATGCTGTTTCCACAAGCACAAGTTACGGTAAATTTCACAGTTTTCAAAATGTCGCCTAATAGAAGTGCCATAATTTTAAGTTTTTGTTAAAATGGTATATTGTTATCTATCTCTCCGAAATCCCATAGCTCAGCAGGAACTTCCCGCTTGTGTAGCCAGTTGGAATTATCCCATTGCAGTACATCCTTATCAAAGGCTTCATACCGCCCGTTGTTATAGTTCCTTTTACACTTCACCTCACCGCCTTCGCCCAAGTAGGAAAACTTTATTTTCTGAAAGCGTATGTAAACCTCGTTGATGGGATTCTCCTTGTCGCCGTAAAGCCTGAATACAGTTATCCCGTAATCGCACTTGTTGTAGAAGTGTGCTGAGCCGCTAATATCGTACAGGTTTGGAATCTCAAGTTTGCCGTTCTCTTTACCCATCTTTCGAGGGTGCGCCACAAGGAATACCAGCACATCGTACCGCTTGGCAAACATGGTAAGCCTATCCAGCACTCGGCTGATATACTCCGTTTCGGTTTCATTCTTTCCCCTCAAATGCTCAATCTTGTTGTATGGGTCGAGAACGAATACCTTGATGCCGTATTTCTTTACTAAGTATTTACCTTTCTCCAAAATATTCTCAATACTTAAATCCTCTTCTGGGAGTATGAAGTGAAAATTATCCTCAATGTAATCGAATACCTCATCATACTCAGCGTTATCAATGTTCGGTGCTTTGAATCGCTTACCCGTTAACTTTGATGCTATCTTTGCATAGTGATTGCGGATAGGTATATTCTCAGGTGAGAAATAGCCAACCTTGAATCCATGCTCAATGTTTAGTTTAGCAGCAATGTAATCAACAAATTCGCTCTTGCCATGCCCAGGAATCCCCGTTACCACAGCTAATCGCCTTGTTTCCCACTTGCAACAATCATCAAACGTTACATCCCACACCAAACCGCTATCCTCACCGTTGAGGTAGAAGTTGTAAATATCATCCCGTTCGGCTTTCAGGTTTACTATATCGGTTACGGGAATATCAATGGCATCCTTTATTGTATCAGCCAAAGCAATACCACCGTACTTCAAAAGGTACTCGTTGGCATCCTTGCAATCCTTAAAGTTTACCAAGGCGCATCGCTCCGTACCAAAACGCCTCTCCAGCTCATACCTCAACTCGTAGCCTTTCGGATCGCTATCAACGGCTAAGTAGATTTTGGTAACGTGATTAAACCAATCCATGTAGCCGTTCAGGTAGTCGCTATTGCTACTAGCCCCTGCCGGAACGCTCACCACATTTTTAACCCCGACACATAAGTAAGAGAGCAAATCCATTTCTCCTTCAACAATTACAATCTCATTATTTGATTTTACTACATCAATATTCCACAGGATTAGCTCGGCTCCCGAAACAACCTTGAACGATTTTTGCGCTCCCCGATACTTCACATTAACAACAGCTCCATCCTTTTTGTACGGAAACGCAATGCACTCAACCTCTTTCTGAAACTGCGGCATCCACTCTTTCACCGATACGATGCCCATTGCATTGAGTACATCCTGCTTTATCATCCGTCCGGTAAACCATTTTACAGCCTTATCGGTTAATCCCGTTCTATTCTCCCATTGCGGAACGGTAAACTCTTTCTCCTTTTGCTCTCGATGCAGCATGAAGGTTGCCCCACAGTGGTTGCAGTAGCCAACCATTTTCTCGTTGTTCCAGTTGAACGGTTTTTTCTTTTGGTTAGCCGGCTTGCGATTTTTGGAACACTCCGGACAAACCATTGAGTTCTCCCCGTTGCGATTCGGTTCTATTTCATAAACCGTGCGTGTATGTAGTGAGATTATTTTCATCGGTACATGGGAGTTATTTTAGGTTCGGTTGGTTTATTATTTTCAGCACGTTTCAAAAAAACATCAATATACTTCACTCCATCCTTATTTTTTGAACGCAACTTGTTTGGTGATAGAAAATTTTGCTGCCAAAAATTATCATTAACCGCAAATGTTATCGCTCTTTTTATTTGCTCAACCGAATATCCATCAATTCGCATTAGTTTATCCAGCGTATCAAAAGAACTATTGATGTATTTTTTCTCTAAATATTTTTCACAAAATTCAGCAAGTAAAAAAACATCTTGGCTGTATTCTTTAATTTCTTCTAGTTGTTCAGTTTCTGAATTAAATAATAATTCTAATTTTTCAATCACCTCGTTAATAGGTTTACTATTTAATAAGTTTAATAGTTTATCTATACTAACCGTGCTTTGGACTTGCTTTGCCATGTGCTTTGTACTTGCTTTGGTAAGTGCTTTGGTAAGTGCTTTGGTATTTTTTACCAGAGCAATTATGTTTGCTGAATACTGATTTTTGGACTTTTCAACCATCCTTATAAAGCCCGTATCTATTAGTATATTTAATGCTTTTATGTACGTTTTATAATTCTTAATTCCGATTGCATCCATAGCCATAGATGTTGGCAGCCTAAATACCTGCTTCCACCCCATCCTATTAGAGTGTTCTATAATGAAAAAATATAGAGCCGTGGATGTGGGGTTGGCTATGTTGGGATTTTCATACATGAAGTTAAAAAAATCCTTTGATAATTCGTAGCCTGTCAATGATTTTTCGTCCATGGTTAACCCTCCATAAAATATCTGAATGATGCCCAATTGCGAAATTCATCATTAACAAGAAGTTCTTGTAATTCATCCAAATTTCCGCCATCCTTATAGAAATTATTAAGCATTATGCTGGTTTTCCTTGCATCATAATAATCAAATTTATTTCTGCATATCCCTTTAATGTATGCTATTTGCTGAATGTGAGGAGGCTTATTTTTAAGAATTAATATTCCACCCAATTTATTCATCATAATATTAAAAGTTTCAGCGTCATTCTTGTAGTATTTATCTACACCAATGTCTATTGCCTCAAACACATTAGCAACTCCAAATTTGTCTATTAGATTAGTTATATTATTTAATCCTGTATCATTTAACTCATATCCTGTTTTTTTAGTAATGTAATTATGAACAGCATTAATGCTGTCTGATTTTAAATCCAAAAGGCCATTTCTCCACTCAAGCATCATTTCTAACTGTTGCCTTCTTATGTTTAATTCCTCAATCTGTTTGCGCTGTTTTTCAACAACAGTTTTGTCAGATAATTCTCTTGCCCCCTTACCTCTGTTGCATATATAGCAACTGGTTATAAGGTTAAGTAAATCATTTGTACCTCCCTCTTTGACTGGTTTAATGTGGTCAACCTCAAGGATAACGTCAGGAGCCTTTAGCCCACAGTATTGACACGTAAACGAATCCCGCTTGAATACCTCAAAGCGAAGTTTCTTTGAAATTGGCTGTCTTTTTGCCATTCTTTTACCCTCCAATAACAAAACCCCCACAAAGCAAAAAACCACTGGCTGCCGTGAGGTGTACCGAAACCTCTGCCAATGGTAATTTGCCCGTGAGGGTTGTATTTAAGTATGTAAAAAACTCTTTTTTCATCTCGGTACTTTTTTAATTCGGCACTACAAATATAAGCAATGTTTTTTAATTTGCAACTAAATTGATGAAATATTTTTAAAAGAATTTTCTCCACGAAGGAGAGTTCTTTCTCAGCTCATCAAATCGCTTGTTATTCAGTTTTAGTTCTGTTTAACTCCTTAGAATAATCAATAACCATTTTCTCAACGAACTGGTTTAACTTCATGTGGTGCTGCCTCCTTGCAAACGGTTCTAACCTATTGTAAGCCTCAACTGGCAGCACTATGCGAACAGGGATTAACTCCCCGTCCGCAATCATCTGCATTTGTGTTTTTCTCTTAATCTTTGCCATTTCTTAACTATTTTACGGTGAAATAATCCTCTATGTAATCGGCCAATTCGCTCAGCTCTTGGCTCTCGGTGAAGTATAGCGGCTCTCCGTTCTCGTTCCACTTGGTTAGCGTATCCACAACGCATTCCTTCGTTTTTAAGGTGTAATATTCTTCTCGGTTTCCGTATTCATCTGAACCGCCATAATGCTTTTCAAAGGTTCGGTAGATGTTGGCTCGAACTTCATACTCAAAATCTCCTTCGCTTAGCTGTTCGTGAATAACGGAAATCTCGTTGCTAATATCATCTGCCTGTTCAATGGCATAAATGATTCGCTCTTTCAGCGTTTGTTCTTCAAATGAAGTAGTCATGGCTCTGTTCTTTTTTGTTTTTTTCATCGGCTTTTGTAAATGATAAGCTCATGTACTTATTGCCGTTTTTGCTCTCTCTAATCCACGAAGCAATGTAATACTCTGCTCCACCGATAAAACATTTACCTCTGTAATCGGGATGCTTTTCGGTTTCCTTCTTTGCGTTTTTGAATAACGCACCGCTATTGTCCTTTTGGTTGCTCATTTTTCTGTTGTTTTTCGTTTAACAATTCTATTGCTGTATCTAAAGCCAACTTCATCATGGCTATCGTTTTTCTCAGTTCAAGTTTCTGAAACTTCAATGGTTTTGCATACTCAATTGCTCCGCTTAACGATGTAAAAAATCCATCGCAATAGCAAAAATCATCGAACAATTCATCTTTACGTAGCGTACTTTCTCTGTGCGCCTCAAATAAGATTTCTCTCATTTCTTCTTTTAATCCTTGCTGTTCCATAGTGTTTAAAGTTAGTAAATTATTGTTTAAAAATACTGCAAATTCCGTTTAAATTCTTCTTCTGTTACGTGTTTTAGAAAGATTCTAAATAGCACGCTTAAAACATTATCGTACAAATCCTGAAATTCGCTCTCACTCATAGCATCAAAGGCTATGGATTTTGGCGTTTCGATCCATTCTTTGCGTTCAATGGAGTAAATCAAATCGCAATGCCCAGCCGCCATTTCAACGGTTTTCCTGAATAGCTCGATATTGCTTTTGAAATGCTCAACCACCTTTTCATTCTGATATTCCCATGCACACTGAATGAGAGCGAAATACTTCTTGTGAAATTCATAGTTCCGCACCTCACGGATTGAAACTTGGTACACACTCCCGATTTTTAACTTCCTCTTTACATCGAAATCCGTATCGGTTGCGGGGATCAATCCCGTTGCCGTATTTACCACGTTAAATTTCATTTCAGGCTTATTTTTACCGAACCATTCACGTTCGATACCTTGATAAACTGCTTGTAAATCTCAGGATGCACCTCTTTGAGTGCCTTTGAATCCAGCGTTTCACGGGTGTAATCAGCGGCTTTGGTAATGGTGAAGTAATTCGTATCCCACTTATCCACTCCCAAATCGGTAAACATAGCCTCAATGCGCTGCTTGTACTCCTTTTCCAGCTCTTTATACTCCTCGATTTTGCTCAGGATATTGGCGTGTTCTTTGATTAAGTTCAGCGCAATTTCATCATTATCGCTCTTTGCTATCGTGAATGGATTGCTGAACTCCGTGCCGTTCCTTGCTGCATTGAGAAAATCAATCACATATCGCTCTGGTACCGGATCAACCTCAAACAGCTCAACCCGTTCCTTTTTTCGATTCAGCCAAATAGCCATCAGCCCAGCAACCTCAATATCGGGATTAACGATTTTGAAAAGGTGCTGGTAAATGGATAGCTGCCAGCGTAGGTAATCGGTTTGAAGGTTCGATGTGGTTTTAATATCGGCAAGGTAAATTTTGCCGTTAGCCTTTATAACCCTATCAATTGGCGATGCAAAGAACTCAAAATCGGTAACAATGTACTCCATAGCCACAACCTTAATACCTTTCATAGCCTCAGCATACCATTCAACCTCTTTATTTTCACAAGTGCCGAATAAATCGTAAACCTGTGTGAAGTGGTGAAAATCGCTACCTCGCTCTGCTGCCTTATTCAAAACGTGTTCGGGAACGTTAGCGTACAAATTTGGGAATAGTATATCGTTTAGATATTTGGTAATCCCTTTATACTCCTTTGAGCCATCGCTGTAATGGCGGTACGGCTCGTTAACCAGCTTGATGTTTGTGATGTTAAGCATTTTTGAAATATTCGTTGAAGTAGTTAACTAAATCCTGCCTGAACTCCTTGTATTCGGGATTGCTGCACATCTTACGTGCTTCTTCTTTGTCCGTAACCCTTTCGGCTAATGCCATAACTTCCTCATAGGTAACGCTCGGTTTAGCATCCTTGCCATGAGTATTCGTAGCATCGGGGTCTTTTGTATCGTCAATGCAAAACAGCCCGTTCATTGCATATTTCCTTGCATAGCTGCTTGCGCTTCCAGTTATTTGCGCTCCATCCATGCCTTTCTTGGATTCTTCCTCCCGTGCAAAGGCTGAAACGGTAACCGATTGCCCCTCGGCATTGGTAACGGTTGCAATAGCCTTGATGTAGTACCTTTCGCCCACTTGCACAACTTCATCAGTGAGTGTTAATGTGCATTCGTTGGCTGCAAGTAACGGCTTAACGGCTTCGAGAATGTCCTCAGCACTGCGGTACTTGTAGCCGCCAAACTTGTTAAACTGCCCTTTCGGGGCTTTCAATTCGCTCTGAATTTTTACCAGCTCTTTCATACATTTAATTTTTATTGGTTAGTGAAATTTGATGTATCTGCTTTGCTGCTCCCATTGTGATTACCTCACCATCACACTCGATGGCGAATTTCAAATAGGGATGCAGCTTGGCAAATCGTTTCGCTTTATCCAGTTCGGAAAGTTTGAAAGTTTTGTATCGCTGCCCGTAGAAGTGAATCCTGTATTTCGGAACACGAAGTTGCCGCCCAATACCAACCACAAAGGGCAGTATCAGAACGGCAACTATCAGTATGGCGAGTAGTGCTTTCATCGTGTCAAACTAAGCAGAAAATAATACACTGCTGGAGTTGTCTGAATGTAATAGCCCTTTGCACCGCCTCTCGGTGAATCATTCCCAGTATCCTTGATTTTGCCACCCTGCGATTCAATGAGCATTTTAACGTAATTGCTCGCATCATAAACAGATGTGAACCTCCCACTCCCATGATAATACTTCGGGTAAATTTTGCAGTCATTACCAAAATGGCAATTGCTAATCATCCTCTTGATTTGCTGATTAATTTCGCCCTTCTTTGTCATAAGTAAGGCTTTCGTTCTGTTTGTCATTTTTGTTTTCATTGTGCTTTGTTTTTAGTTCAACTTTGTGTTTTCATTGTACTTTATGTTTTGGTTATTAAAATGTGAGCAGTTTAGCCACATGCTCAGGTGGTTATGCTACTATTCAAACACATTAAAATTTTTCAACTCATTTGCGACAACATCTTTGATGATTAGTTTGGCAATAAAAGCCAATCCATCATTATCAATACTATCAATACTTGATGAATTTGAATCTTTTGCAGCCTTTTTGTAATTCTCAACGTGTTGCATGGCATTTTTAAGCATTGATTTGTGCATCCCAATTAACACTACTTCTATTGCTTTTTGCAATATTTTCATTCTGTCTTTTCCTTGTGCTTGTGTTTTCATGATTTCTGTGTTTTTAGTTCAACTTTGTGTTTTTGTGTTAGTGTGTTTATCAAATTATACGGTAAAATTAAAACATTGTTTCATATTTTGCAAATTTTTTACATTATTTTTTAATTATTTATGCTAATTTATATCCATTCTAAATAAGAGCAGCAAAAGAGGGAGCAGTGCAATGCACCAACTCCCTCCCACTAACCAAAACACATCATGAAAAAACACAAGCTGCGATTACGGTGCAGCACCCGAATAACGCTCTATGATACCACGATTTTAT
>Ga0302236_1000801_pt1 | contig 25379 bp, 30 predicted proteins | sample AAG_UR_Gly_MG_FD_193509 | JGI IMG/M metagenome (GOLD analysis project Ga0302236, IMG submission 193509) | Enriched activated sludge microbial communities from anaerobic digester in WTTP, New Holstein, Wisconsin, United States - AAG_UR_Gly | ecosystem: Engineered > Bioreactor > Anaerobic >...
GCGCAAAATCACCATCTTCCACTATTGCATCGGTTAGAGCGTCGAGGCATCCGTCCGTGCCGCCCGTTAGTTTAGTGTAATTATATGTCTTAGCCATTTGATTCCTCCTATGATTCTAATTTGCCGTAGCCTTGCGCAACGCCCGTAATGCTTCGGGCAACTCCGCTTCCGCCATTATAAATATTAATATCAAAGCCGCTTTCGTCAAGATTTTCTATTGTATAAGTATCTCCTTCGCTTCCATCTTGTATAGCAATTCCGATTCTGGGAACGATAGCAAATGGCGCGTCAAACGTGATGTTTGAGCCCCCGATTTCCACGTTGCCCGAAAAAGAAACAACCCTATCAGGCATATCAATCGTAATTGTTACTTCTGATACAACCGGAGTTGTAAACGGTAAAGTTCCTGAGCCATAAATTCTAAACCTAAAAGCTCTGGCTGTGTAATCGCCAATGACAAACTTTTTCCAATCGCTCCACGCCGGAGTTCCCGATGGGTCGTCGTTGGTGATAGATACGGCAAGCCACACTTCCGCGCCCGACTGAACATCAAAATATAAATCAGGAACAGCGTATAAATCATCAATCTCCCAGAGGTCGGAAGATACAAGGTCAATTGTTTGAGATGTAATGCTCGCGGAAACTCTTGAAGTATAAACTTCCGTGAGGTCTATAGTGTTTGATGGCTGAAAATATCCGCTTTCCACAATGGTTTTTGAAACGCCGTGCGCTTCCATCCAAGCCATAGAATTATAATTAATAAATCCGCTTGCGCTCTCTATTAAATAGGTGGTGTAAGTATCAGCGAAATCAAAGCCCGTCTCTACGGTTTTAAAGTTATATGTTTCACCAAAGGCTGCGGATACAATGGTAACGCCGGTATCCGCTGGCGTTAAAACTTCTTTTACTTTATTATTTGCATCACAAGATTCTGTCCCGGCTGAAGTAAAGTAATCACCCACCTCCAAACCCGTGCCATAGTGGTCTTCCTCTGTCGCCGTGATTATGTACAGTTTATATTGCGTGAGCGTTCCGCTATTAATTTCCGCGCTGTAAGTTTCCTCTGTTCCCGCCTCTTTTATGTAGCCGATAAGTTTTTTTCCAGTGGAATCAATTAAAATAATTCTGTAATCAATATATCCTGCCAGTATATCGCCGAAATCCAGAAAAGCGTTTCCATCCACCGCCGAAATTTTAATATTTGATATTTCTCCTTCAATGAAGTTTTTAACATCGAAATAATCTCCGTTGCCTGAGAGGCCGTAATCATATCTTAATCTTAAACCGCCATAATCTTCATCATAACGTAAGCCGCCGGAAATTCCATCCCACGAAACATCAGGCAGGCTTAGCGTTTTCACGACATTCAATCCTTCCAGCGCCGCGATGTCGCTAACCACTACGGAAGCGTTACGGCTTTTGTTGCCCTTGTAATCCACAGCCTTGATCAGATACGATCCCACCATCGCGGGGACTGTAATAGACGTTGCCGGTTTTCCCACTTTATTAATTAAGGGTGTCGCGCTTCCCCACGTCGCGCCCGCAGTAAGGCTGGAATATCTGATTTCGCAATGAGAGTAATCTATATCCGGCACTGCATCCCACGACAGAAAAGCGTTACTGCCAATTATATTACAGATAAAGTTTTCCACGTCCGGCGGTTCTTCCGCCTGACCCGTTACGGTCTCAATGTGGGGCTCTGACCAATCAGAGAACGCGCCATAAACAGACACCGCGCGGATTTTAATTCTGTAAGTTTCGCCATCTTGAATACCAGAAATATAAGCAAATCTATTCCCGCCCTCAATCGTCAGCCATCTCCATTTTGTCTCCAGTGTTTCCAGTTTGTAAATCAGCTGGTAATGGTCAATCGGGATTAATGTTTCGGAAACGGAAAAATTAACAAGGATTCTTGTTTTAATTACACCATTCACAATTTCCAGCGCGTTTGTTCCCGACTCCACGCTAATAATTGTTGGCACGGAAGGTTTGATTTTTGTTATGTCCACGGGGCGCGTGATGTTTGGATCATACTCAGGAATACCGCCATCGCGTAGTTGATAAATTTCAGGCGCAACATCAACAAGCGTCAGTTTCGCCGTAAAATCGTCGCTTCTTTCAATTCCCTTAACGATACATTCTGTTGTTTCCTTACCGGTTTCGCCGAACATCGCGAGGTCGCCAACTGATGGCGCAACGGCAATGGGTATGCCGGTTTCCAATGTAAAAGTAAGAGTATTAGTAATGCCACCGCTGTTATCTACTGCGTAGCATACAGAAGTGTTGTTCTCGTCGGCCAATCTGAAACGGCAGGAATAATCTTTGCCCGATTCAAAGGTTACGTTTTCATCGAGTGTAACGCTTGTTACATGAGTTTCTTCTGCGTTGAGAGTTATCTCTTTTACCCTTGCGGAGCCACTACCCCACAACGGAACATCATGCGTAACAAAAACATGGGAGCCGCGCCGCGCCACTAGGTGTTCAAAATCCATAAATAGGGTAAACGTTTCCGGCCTTAACTTCGCTTGACCGATATGATACCTTCCCAATTTCCAAACCAAACTAGGCTTTGTGATTCCATTGAATTTCAGAGATTCAAACAAAGTAGCGTTGCTTGCATTGTAGCCATCATCATACACAAAGCGTTCATCGGTTAGGTAATTGTTTTCTTCATTAACAAATTGAATCCTGAAAGCGTGAGGCTTATTGTAGAAAATTTTTGAAGACGAAAACCCCCACGAGTTCCGAGGCGTGATATGCTGAACCACAGGTGAATCTTCAGCATCCCAAATCACACTATGTGCCCCGTCAAACGATGGGGAAGCACAGGCGCTTGCCGCAATATCAATCAATGTATCGGTAACGGAAGCCGTGAAGTCGCGGATCATATTAAATTCAAAACCCTCGCTTGCACAAAAATCGTAAAACTCGCCGTACCTATCCTCGTCAATTTTTTCTGATGTTACTTTTTTAACATTCGCTGGATGTTGTAAAACCAGACGCATTAACGCCGCCGGATTATTTGAGGTCGTTTCCACTTCATCTATTGCCGTTGTGTCCCACGCCTCACCGTCCCATGTTTGCGCGTAAGAAGAAATTTCTCCATTAAGCTCGTCTATCACCCCATTTAGTTGATTAGTCGCTCGTATCCGCAAGCAGGTCATCGCTAATGGCTGAGGAAACGTAATAGGGTCTCCCTTCACCAGACCCCTTAAAACATACCAATAAGAATTTGTGACAATTCTTGTATCATCATAATCGTTTGTGATTCGTGTCATTCGCACTTCGTAGTTTTTTGCGCTGTCAACTTTCCACCTGTGGCCGCGCCTTACTGTAGTCGTTGAATTATCAGTTACGTTGAAGGGGTCATCAAGATAAGTAATGCTACCCGAAGCCACTACAAGGCTGTATGTTTGTGGCACTCCGATTACAATATCCGCTTTTACGCTGACCGTAAACCCGCTTACACCTTCAACTATCAGGTTTTCGTATTCCCAATGGGGCGCCGTCTCTTTGTCGGAAACATATTTAATTGTTGCAATCCTGTAATATCCCGAAAGGGTCGATGTGCCTTGATATAACTGGAATACTCCCCCTGTATTTACATACAGGGAATAAGTTGTGTTGGGATGAGATTGAACAGTAATCAATGGCCACGTTACACCCGCGTAACGATGTTTAAGATTTTTTTTGACTGTTGTCCATTCATCTGTCCCCACTTCGCGGTACTCCAATCGTAATCGGCAATTTACTTCACCGTGCCCGCCCTCATTATTAAAAACACAAAGACCAGCCGGAAACATCACATCAACACTTAATTCATCCACAGATTTCGGCGCGGTTCGCGTCACCGCTCCGTCCGCTTTTTTTAGTTCAATATTGATAAAGCTCTGCGACACCGAATTGGGAAATAGAGTTAAATCCGCGTCATCGCTGCGCCCCTCCACAGTTTCAATTTCCACATCTTCAAATTCACCGTCTAACGTAGTTCCGTCGCTTGACAATAACGTATCGCCAATTTTAATATTTCTAATTTTTAGTGGGCCGTACCCCCAAACAAAAACCATTCTTATATATTCGTCGTCGCCAACAATTTCTGTATATGGTTTTGCGCCTAAAGGCGGATAAAATTTATGGGTTCCCAAAATTACGGGTATTGTGCCAAACGGGATAAGTCTGTTAGATGCTCCTTGTATTGAATAAGTCGGGCTATCTTCGGGCGACTCCGAACTTAAACCGGCAACGGAAATTGGGAAAGCCGCGTTAATAAGCATAGTCCCCGCTGTCATTATTCCCGCGCCCCATGCCGCGCCATACAGACTTGCGCCCGCGCCTTTTAAACCCAACTCGCCCGCGCTTAGAACGCCGACGGGGCCGCCGAAATACCACGTCGCCGCGATAGCTACTACCATCACAACGATACTCAATATTGTCCGTAAGGGATTTTTCCCGCCCTCACTTGATCCATGAACAGGAATATAAACCAATACATGATCTTTATGCCCTGGAATAATATTCCAGCGGTCTTTGTTAATCAGCTCGCCGTTAATCTCTACAATAAAATCATCATTGCGATATAGGGTCGGAACGCCGCCCTGCTCATAAATATAATCAACAATATTCCTGATGCTCATCCCCTGCGGAACTGCGCACACACGCGGTGAACGGAAAGGACTAGGCGAAACTATGATTTTTGTATCTTCTAAATTCGGCAACTCGTTGCCTCCATGTGATAGAATTGTAATTCTCAATACACGAGTTTATTCCCGTCATAACGTGAATCATTTTTTTATTTCCAATTATTACTCCGCAATGCCAAACATATTCAGAAAACCTTAAAAGAATAACATCAAACACAATAGGCTTTTCCACCCTCTCCCATTTTTCCCGTTCGTCCTCCATAACCCGTGCTACATTTTTTAAGCAGGAAAAACTTTGGTTTATAAAAACCCCATTAAATAAATTAAGTTCGATACCTAATTGCTCGTGATAGATAAGAGCAACTAACCCGTAACAATCCGCGCCGTTTCTGTCTCTGCCGTCGCACTTAAACGGTATACCCACATAATTATTCCACCACATAATTATTCCACCACATCAAATAAACATTCCCTTGAAATAAGCAGGAGAAAAAGTTCCCGCCGGAAACGGCTCCTTCTGGAAAATATCCATTCTAACTTTTCCTGAAATTACGAACGCATCGTATGAAACTTCAGTAAGCGAAAATTCCGGCCATGACGCTTCCACCACGTCGGGCGTGTTATCCATAACAAGTTCTACCGTTACAGTCGCGGGTGTAAAAATAGTTCTGATTGTTTCCGTGTAGGCCCTATGAATATTATCCACTTCTAAAACCAGTTCCCCAAAGCCGCTTTCATCAACGCTCGGCAAACCAATACGAATCGGGAAGTGAATATAAGTTTCCCCTCTGGAGATAGTTCCATAAACCTTTTCTGTTGCTGTAGTGAGTTCCGTCAATTCCTGCGTGGGGTCAGTAGATAGTCTAATTGGTTCAGTTAAATCTTCATGATCTATCGTTACCAGCAGGATTAATACCCTGCCGGTCTCCTGCGCGTATGCCGCCTGCCGAAAATTCAAACTTACTTCCGTCATGGTAAAATTTCCAAATCAAGATTTACTTTATAAATTAGTCCGTCTCGTATCCAACTTGGCGGAGCGGTAAAACGCATTTCCAGTTCTTCTTCGGTAACAGGGTCTTCCCACGTAAAGCGTAACGCCCCGCCAGATAAATCAGTAATATAAAAATTTTTAAACGCCGCAAGCTGTGTCTCCGTTAAGATAATAGTGCCTTTAAGCGGCCTGATTGCCGCTGAAGTTCTTTTGCGTACTTTTGCTGGCCCCGTGTCCATTGAAGACCGGATTGAAGTATCGGCCATTGATTCCGCGTAACCTTCAATCAATAATATTTGTGGTAAAGTTTCCGGCCATGTCATCTCGCCACCAGCCTTTCCTTCGCGCTAAAATTAGTTCTCAACATCTGATTGGTATTGGAATTACGTTGGCCCATCTTCTGCGCGATTGCTTTATCAAGCATCACATCTATTTCCATTCCTTGCGATGTTTCTTTTGTTGATGTTGTTATTTCAGAATTATTATTATTGATTATATTAATTACAGGTGCGCCCACGGAAGCCCGGACTCCCAAGTCACCCCTAACTCTCGCGAGAGGAAGTATCGCTTCGTGTCCGGCTTCTCCCATCAAGCCCGCGCCGTGCGCCATCGGAAATATAGTTGGTTTTGTAACTACGCCCCCGCGCTCGAAAGGAACTAAATTTCCCTTATGGAAAACTCCGCCCCTAGCCATCGGCAGTCCGCCAATAATCATACTGCCGCCGCCACCACCGCCCGCGAACAGTCCGCCAATCCATCCGCTGATGCCCTTACTTAGCGGCTCAAAAATTTGTTGATAAAGAATCATCTTCATCATGTCGGAAATCATGGATTGAATCATGTCGGAAAATGAAGCCTTACCAGTAAGGCAAAAATCGACTATCGCGTTGGCGCTTTCTTTTCCCCACCCCTCAATAGCTTGTTTTAGTTCCGCGTATTTGTCTTCAACAGCTTCCAGCTCTTCGATATGTTCGTTAATTTTTTCCGTACTTTTATCAAATTCAATCTGAGCTTGATTTACGGCTCGATTATATAAGTCGTGGTCTATTGCGCCGATTTTTAAAAGATCATTAAGCCTTTCAAGCTGCGCGTTGTATTTTTCGAGTGGCGTTCTTGTTGAATCATAAAGAGTTTTAATTTCCGATTGTAAAGCAACACGCCTTTTTTCAGCTTCCGCAATTCGTAATACAGATTGTTCCGCTTTTACCGTTGCTTCTTCTCTTTGCTGTGTTTCCTCTTTTAGCTGTTCGGCGCGTTTTTTCCGTGCTTCATCTTCTTTCGCCTGCTGTGCTTCCAGAGAATTTAATTTAGATTCGGTTTCTTGTATTGCTATAGATAATCTTTTATAACTTTCCGCTTCGCCAAAAACCTTACCCAATACGCCTAGTTTTTTTTGCGCTCCCTGAACCCATGAAGGAGTAAGGTTTTCTTGTTTCTTTTTCAGCTCATCAAGTTTTTTTCTTGTATTCTCAATTTTTTTCGGCAGTGAATCAAGTTCATCTGTAAAAGCCCACGCCCCCAAGCCGCCTAAACCTACCCACGCCGCTTTCAATAAGCCGCTTTCGTCCGCGGCCTCTTTCATCGCTTTCGTGATTTCTGTGAGATTAGGAAGTATATAAGTTGCCAGCGATACGCCCAAGCCCTTAGCGTGCGTGCTTAACTCTTGCAAATCGTCATTAAATTGTTCTGCCGCCCGTCCCGTTTCAGTAGATAGTTCGATTCCTAAATCCCGCGCTTTTTGCTCTAGCTGTTCAATTCCAGCCGACCCAAGGTTGAGCATGGGGATCAATTCCGCGCCCGCCCTGCCGAATAATTTTGTCGCTATGGCAGTTTTGGATGCGCCGTCTTCCATTCTTGCGAACTTGTCCGCAATTTCTTTTAGTAGATTGTCTGATTTTTTTAACGCGCCGTCTGTATCAGTAACGCTTATTCCTAGCGCGTCAAACCCATCCCTTGCAGTCTTGAGGCCCAGCGTAACATCCATTGAGTTACGAGATAATCGCACAAGGCCGGTTTGCAGTTTTTCCAGCTCCACGCCGGATATAGAGGCGGCATATTTGAGTGTCGAAAGACTTTCGGTCGATACGCCGACCTTTTGCGCCATTTTGGAAAGTTGATCTGCTGCGTCAATAGTGTTTTTCATGAACAAACCGAAACCACCGGCGGCAGTGAGCGCAACCATAGCACCCCGAAAACCCAAAACGGATTTCATTGTGTTGTTAAACGTAGTGCCAACCTTGCTTAACGCGCCCTGTATGCCCTTCGCATGAGTCTGCGCGGCACGGCGAGCTTTCCCCATATCACTCTCAAATTGCACGTGATTAGCGGATAGTTCTGCTCGTAATGCACCAATAGGTTCAGCCATTCTTTTTCCTTTTCATTTGTTTCAACGCGGTTTTAAGCTCTACGCTAATATTTCGAGTGCTTTTTTGTAGCGATGTAATCTCTGAGAGTTTGGGAAGTTTTTTCGCTCGGTAAAGATTGGCATTAATCCAAGCGGTAGTGTTTCTTCCATCCGATAACGCCACTACCGCCAGCCTTGTAAGATACGGAGTCAACTCCCAAAACTCAACCGGAGAAATACCAACTAAAACAGCCGCCTTATAAGCCGAAAGAATCCACCCTTCCGGCGGTTTTTTTTTTCATCGCTTTTTGAAATCGGCTCTTTTCCAAAATAAGCCCACTGCAGAGCTTCCTGAACGGCAAGCGACACGGGCACAAACGGCGCGTTCATTTCCAGAATTTTTTCCGCCGTCATTTCGGAATCGTTAATCGCGATAGATAAAATATTTGCGACAACCTCAGGATTAAAAAAATCCGGCGCGTCTCCGTATTTATTCTCTATCGCTGCAAGAGCTTTCCACGTAAACCTCACCGTATAATCCTCGCCGTTAAGCTGGATTTTTTTTTCTCCAAACACGGGATTCATTAAGCACCCTCATAAGACCAGGTAATGTCGTCAGTGATTTCGATGGTGATTGAACCTTCAACCTTGCCATCAACCCCGCCGCTGACGGACATCCCAAGCACATAACCCGCGAACGTAGCAGTCGAAGCATCCGAAAAAGTAAGTTTAAAATTCTTTTCCGTTCGCGCTGCCCGCGCATCCATAGCCGCTTGTTGACCCGTATCGTTTTCCAAATCCCAATTAACCGAAAGCGTAATCTGGCCTTCATCCGGCAAACCAATAAGTTTTTCTTTTGCAGTGCTTCCCAGATGTGAAACGTCAATAACAGATGCAGTTCCTGAAGGCCCGTCAAAGCTAACAACTTCGCCAATTTCCGCCCACTCCAAGGGGGTTGCCAACGCTTGATCAGTGTTATCGGTTATAGTTTTGCCGGTCGTATCAATCCCAACAGCGAAGGTATCGTCGGTAACAAAGCGCACAACAACCACTTTGCTATTAAGCGTTGCTGCATTATCACCGGCAAAATTGGAAAGAGTTACAATGTCTCCTTCTGCTAGGCTGTGCGCCGTCGCGCCCAAAATTGTTGGATAGCCGACCGTTAATTCGGTAACAGTAACAGCTTCCCCGCTAGTTCCGCTAATTTCTAATTTTGTCCCTTGACTTTCAATAGCCACTTTTTTTCCTCCTCATTAAATTTAGGGTAAAGAAAACCCTATTAATTTTCTGTTCCCCAAACCATATAGTCGGCGATGATTCTGTGTGTGCCGACATCAGGCTCGTAATAATCCCTTTCGCTTTGAATTACGATTGAGTTCAAACTTACTGAATCAACCCTAAATATTTTTGTGTTAATTGCTCCTCTTATCGCTCTTGCTAATTCCTTTGCCGCCGCGTATGTTTCCGCCCATGCCTCAATCTGAAATCTCACATGAGCGATGCCGGATACTCCGCCAAGATGAACATCACTTGCGCCCGTAACCCTAAAGAACAGTATTAAAGGAAAAATGGGATTCTGCGGCAGTTCAGCGGCATAACATCTTGTGGTAATCGCCCGGACTGAATTGTCCGCAAGAATTGAGTATCGCAATGCTTCTTCAATTGTTGAAATCGCCATTACCTATTCAGCCCTTCAATCTGCTTTGTTGTTAGCTTTCCTTTTTCCGCTCGCTTCCTTAATCTTCTAGCCGCCGCGTAAATTTGTGCACGCAATTCTCGTGCAAGTATCTTTAGCGCAATCTCTTTTGTAGAATCCCACGCATTTCGTAAAAACGGATTTGGCGAAATACGCCCTGTAAACCTACCTGTCTTTTTTTGCGTCCTGTCTTTGGTGCCGAACTCTATAAGATGCGCATGAGGCGCGGACGAACCAACATAAACCGTAACTCTTGTCCTGTCGTATGTTTGCCCTTTTTTCTGGCTCGCTTTTAAGCTTGTTGATATTTTTAATGACTTTTCCAAATTGCCCGCATCTCCTCTCGGAACGTTCAGCTTTGCGACATTTAGAATAGGCGCGGCTGATTTTTTTAAAGCATTTCTAACCGCTGTTTTTTGCATTGATACCGTGGGAAGTTGCTCAAGCAGGTTAAGTAATTCCGGCAGTCCTTTTAATTTGCACGTGAATTCTTGATTCATTCCGCCCTCGCTCCCGCGTGGAGTTCTAGTCCCTCCCGGCGTCCTAGTTCTAAGCAAGCATAAATGTCATACTCTTTTCCGTCATATTCGATTATGTTTTCCACTCCAACATCTCTTCTCCACCATATTTTGAATTTAACATCGATGCTTGCCACTGTTTGTTTGGCCGCGTATCTTTCCGCGCCCCGTAAATATTGCACGTTTGCCCAAACGGTCGAAACATCTGACCATGTTTCGATTACTCCGCCAAAACTGTCAGTTGTTACGGTTTTCTTTTTTATAATAATTTGCCGATCCATTCTTCCGCTAATCATTAAAACTCCCACAACGGCGGCACTAAATTAATTAATCTATAATAAGTAATATCTTTAGGGCTTTCACTCATTTCGTTTCCTCGCTCCGCGTGGAGTTTTGCCGCCATATGTTTTATCGCTTGCTTTGCTATTACCGGAACATCCGCGCCGGTGTCTCCATATCCACAGGTGAAGGTGATATAAATAGGGTTGGATGGATAAAGCGTTGCTGAAGGCCATGAACAACCGTTTTTTAAAACTGCCCTGCCGCAATTTTCTCCGTTAGTTTCAACAATATAATCTTCAAAAGTATATTCCGTTCCGTCGGAGTCTTTATATTTGATAGAAAAATTATCTGATTGCAGATTGCCTAATGGTATTTTTATGTAATTAGAAGAGGGAAAAAAATCCAAATAGAGAATCCATGTTGCTGTTATCAACTGTCTTCTGGTATCGTTCTCCACGCTGTGTCTTGCGGCTTTCAGAATTTCTGCTAGATACGTGTCCTCATCGGTAACCGCAGCTTTCGTAACGATAGAAGTTCCGAAAGAACAGCTTGCAGTCTTCACGCTGGCTACGGTTCTTATATAAGATTTATTTCCCGTGTATTCTTTTTCATAAGTTGCGTTGTCCGTTTCCGTTGTTACCTGTTCGAAAGCTCCACCCATCCAGTCTGTATAAGTAGAGTTGTCGTCGGATTCCTGAATTTTAACGTCAACCGTTCCGTTCGCTCCGCAAGTTCCGGCCTGAAAATATACAATAGCCGGATACCCAAACACATTAACTCCAGTTCCTTCCAGCGCGTATAATTCATTAACCGCGTGAAGCCCCGGCGCGATTGATTGCGTGCTTCCCAAGCTCTCGGCAAAAGTAAGTGAATCCAGCCTCAAATGTGCTTTCAATTCGGTAAGTGATACCGGCTCAACTATCGGAGCTGAAAATAAAATAAGTTTCATTTTTTTACACCTTACAGAAAACGCCCTTGGAACGCTATTTCTGCGCAACCCCTTTTGTCTTTTCGTAAGTTCTTAAAGTTCCCAATCCAAGCATACCAAACAAAAGCGTTACTAAAATTCCCATATCTAAGTTAGGCAGTTCAACTTCAGAGCCGTAAAGTTTTGCCATAAAAAAGATAAAGGGCATTAAAATGTAGTTATACGTAAATGCCGCGCCGCAAACCCAACCGAGAAATGGCCGCCACCCGGAAACAAAAACGCTTGAACTTGCCGCCTCGATTTTGTTGATTTCGGTCTGTGCGTTTTTTGCACTTTCCTCTAGCTCTAAAAGTTTAACTTCCAACTCCGCCGCTTTAGTCGCGTCTATCGGGGCTTTGCCTGTAATTGCCGCACGTATATCCTTCGCCAGCGACCCGATACCGCTAAACACCTCACCGACATTTATTTCTGCTATGCTTATTCCCATTAATACAACCAACAAACTTCCGGCGGAGCATTCTCCGTTTCCATATCATCAACATGAATATATGTTTTTCCTATGCCTATTCTCGTATAGCCTGCCGCAATTAATCCGCCTAAAATTTTAAATCTTGTTCTGCTATCCACCGCCTTAATGTCTGCCGCCCTTCCTAAAATATGATTTTTAGTTTTTGAACCCACTGCTTTATTATGAGCATCACAGCGATAGCCAGAGTTAATAACGTAAGCCACGTCTGATGTTTCCCGCGCTCGGATAAGCTTTGCGAGAAAATCAAGTTGCATCTCGTTGCGTTGGCAACAAGGGCAGTTAAATTCTTCCAGTTTAAAATATTTCATTTCTCATACAGCTTATCTTTTATTTTTGTGGTGTCCGCTTTAATATCCTGAACAACATCGTAAATGGCCTCAACTTGCGTTTCGGTTTTTGTGATTCTTGATTCATGATTAATAAATCCAAGAAAAAAGAACCCGAAAATACTAATGATGAGAACAATCACGCACCACCATTTCACCGTAATCGTTGTTTCCGAGGTGTCAGTATAGTTGTTCATACCCCCCCCTACGCCGATGGGGTTGGGATTATATATCCGCCCGCTACCAATGTCCTGTAAACAATGTAAACAGTGCAAACACATTCATCGTCGGTCGCACCGCCTATAACCGTAAGCTGGATTTTTTTTCCGCTCGCGATTACTCCCTGACCGAAATAAGATAAGTGTGCACCGGCGGTTAAGTTTTCCGCCGCCCCCGCCTCACTGGATATAAACACCACCGGCGTATCATCGGTTGACTGAATAGATATTCCAGCAAAATTGCCGTCTGGATTTGAATTGTCGGTGGGAATAATTATGTAGAGAAAATCAATTAAGCAGTTTTGCGCCGTGATATTAAATAAGTCATAATCCGCCGCAGCTTGTTTTAAATCTATTGTCCGCGAAACGAAAGTGCTTGAAGCCGGTTGCTTAACTACCCATGTCGAGCCGTCGATATTTATAAGGAGATTTCCCGTATCGTATTCGAAAAAAGTAGAACCGCTTGCCATTTCCGGCTTTATATCCGTAGATAAGCCAATAGCTTTATTTTTTAAGTGGCCTATGTATGTAACTGCCATGCTTACCCCCTTTCACTTTTGAGAGCGGGAGCGGGTTTCCCCGCCCCCCCGTTAAAATTAACTGGCCGCTGGCCTTATAACAAGATAAGAAACAATCGCGTCATCCTGAGGGTTGGCAGAAAATTTAAAATCAATATATCCTTCCCCCGCTGTTGCTGATGTTCCGGTTACACCTTCAGTTCCGTCATCCAGAATATTCCAAAACACAATATCTCCGGTAGCGGCATTGGCTACTGTTACGCGATTAGTATCGCCATAATCCGCGTCAGTGGCCGCCACTTGGTCGGCGGTAACAGAGGATTGATCGGCATGGCCAGTAGTATCAGCTTCGTGGCCGTTGTATTTTGCTTTAATGTCGTTTAGCATGGTTATAGAACCGGCAAGAGTTGTGGTAGCGACTTCGCTCGAAAGAGCTTTCGCCGCGCCCTGTGCAGAGTGATAAGCCCAGCCCGAACCGAGAACCATATCGGCGTTATGCGCTGCATACAATGTCATTAAAGAATTTGTGAGAGCGATCAACGAAGCAAGGTCGTCGGCTTCATCTTTTATTGCGGCAGTAGATTGTAATGTTGTGTGTCTGGTGGCGTTGCCAAAGTGATTGATAATATCACCGCGTATTTCGTTCGCCAGTGTTATCGCCGAAGACAAACCGGCGATATTCTCTTCGTACGACATAGTAACACTATCATCTGCCGCAACTAGTTTCGGAAGCGCAAGGGTTACCTTGCCGGTCTTATCCATCGTCACATCACCGGAAAGGGTAACCTTTGTGTTATTCGCCGCCGTACCGTCCACGCCTATAATAATCTGCCCGGCGCTCAGACCTTCAATCATGGAATCTTCAACAGCACCGTTTTGTATTGTCACTTCACCAGTCGCGGCTAAAGCAATATCACCGCTTACAGCGACACTAGCCACTGTGGTTCCGTTGCCGACCAATATTTGTCCACTTGTCTTCGCAGAAATAGCAGCGGCTTTGCCATCTGAATCTCCAACAAGAATACTCCCCTGTGCTAATGCGATGTCAGGCGCTTCCAGCGCTCCATCCGCAATACTCAGAACGCTACCGCTTTCCAGTGCAAGCGTGCCGCCGCTTTCCACAGTTATAGTTCCGCCGTCCGCAACAACAAATTCCTCTCCACCTTGTTTTCTGTAAACCTTAGATTGATAACTCATTTTTTTTCTCCTTTTAAATCCTGTGGTTTCCCCGCTGGGGCGGCAGGATCGACCGCCCCAGCGAGTATCCATCGAAGGACAGGTTTTAACTTATCGCGGGCGCATCAAGAGGATGGCCTTTGATAATGTGAATACCAATAACTGCATTAGTCGTTGCCGCTGCCCTCAGTTCAACTTTGAGAAATCGCTTGCCGCCGACATAGCCAACCATAAAGGTCGTATTTTCGTCGTCAATGAGCGGTGTTGCTGGTACGCCGTCCGTAATGCTACCAGCGCCAAGCAAATCGCCATCCTCCACATAAGCATAATCTCCAGCCGAACCCGTTCCATCATCGTCGGCGTGGGAAATCCGAAGCGACATATAGTTAGGGTCGTCAATTTCCCCCGCGCCCGTTGAAACAACGATAACGGCGGAATTAAAACCGGCAAGATCGATATCTTGATCGCTGGTATGACCCGTAACGGCAATAGGAGCCATTATGGTTTCTATTTCAATATTATTGTAAAGGTCTTTCATTTTGTTTTTCCTCCTTTTTAACCTGTAACAACTTTTAAAAGTTTAATCGCTTCATACATCACAACTCCGCCGCCAACTCTCTTTGTCGTGTAAAAGTGAATGTATGGTTTATTTGTGTAGGGATCACGCAAAACGCGAACACCAAAGCGATCAACAATCAAATATGCTCTTTTAAAATTTGCGTAGGCGATTGGATATTTATTGCTAGCAACAGACGGCATATTATCATCAATGACCACAGGCTTTCCTAATAGCAGGTTTGGCGCACCTTCTTTTAAGCCCAACTGCCAAATGTAATTCCCCTCACCGTCTTTGAATTTTCTCACCGTACCCTGCGTTGATGTATTCATTAGAAAAACCGCGCCTGGTTGGTAGGTAGCTTTCAGTGCCTGTTGTAGATCAATCAGCTTATCCACGTCGGTAAAAGTAGAACTTGCGCCGGTTGCAATAAAGCCGATTTTCCCCCACGCGTAAGAAGCGTTAGTAACCGTTGTATAGCCCAGAATGCCCTTTGGTTTTTCTACACCGTTACCGTTAATAAACGCATCGCCTTCGGCTTCGTTGAACTTAATAGCCACTTCATCAGCAAGCCACTGCTCGATATTAAGGGAAGAGTCGTCAAGCAGTTTTTGAGTTGCCGCCGGATTTGCGTAAAATTCTTTTGTGTTGATAGCAATCTTGGCCAGTTGCGGAGCGCTCGTCTCAGTTCTTGATGCTTTTTCTCCTACCCAGCCGCTGGTTGCGCCACCCTGATTAACTAGCTTCTCATAAGTGTCGGTAGAAATATTCACAACGGTTGCGAGCTGGCGCATAACAGAAATAGTTGAAGCAACGCGGTCAATTTCTTTGCTCATTTCTGTAGGAACGGTAAAGCCGCCGTCCGGATCAGATGAGCTGGATAAAGAAGCGCGAACCTCCAATTCTTTCAAATTTCCCTCGATACCTTTCCGGAACCATTTTTCAAATGCCTCTTTGTGTTCGGCTTTCGCGCGATCAATCTCAGTCTGTCCGCCGCCCGGATATTTCCCGCGAGAAATAATGGTCTGCAAGTCTTCGAGTTCTTTTTTCATCGCGGATATTTTGTCGAGTTCCGCGTTTATTTTTTCAACCTTCTCAGCCAGAAGCGGGTCTGCATGGCCTTTTTTTTCGATTTCTTTGAGGCGATTATCGTTTTCAGCCTTAAACTCTTCAAAGGCATGCCCCAAATCTTCAATGACAACATTAATGTCTTTGGACATTTTTATTTTCCTCCTCGAATTAAATTAATTAAAGTTTCTAATTTCTCAGCTTTCGCGGAATCCCTCCGCGATATATCGCGGCTTCCCGCCGCCACTCTGGCCGCGTAAGACCTTGAAGCCCCTGCATCCCGCAAGGCACGTTCAAGTTCCCGCAGCGTTAAGTCTCTACCTTCAATTTCCGTTTTGATTTCTTCCGGCGCGTTGGCAAACATAGAGAGGTCAAAAAGCGCGTTGACTTTTTTTTCGGTTTCTAAAACCGTATCAATTAATCCAAACTCTTTTGCTTCACTCGCCTTAAACCACGTCTCGTCCTTCATTAACTGTTTGAGTTCGCGTTTCTTGCCGCCTACTTTATCGTAGTAGATGTCGAGCATGTTATCGCCAATCTTCGCCAAGACGTCCGCGATGTCACGCAAATCGTGTTGGTTACCCGCGACCAAAACCCAAGGGTCGTGAATCATATACATTGCGGATTTGTGCATTTGGATTTCATCGCCAGCAAGGGCGATGATGGAAGCAATAGACGCGGCCAGGCCTTCCACTCTTGTTATAATTTCCGCGTCTTTGTTTTTTAGCGCGTTAAAAATCGCCACGCCATCAAAAACATCACCGCCCGGTGAGTTAATTCTTAAAGTGATTTTTTTTGACTTGATTGAAGCAAGGTCGCGGACAAAAGCATCGGCCTCAATGAACGGCCACCCAATAACATCATATACTATAATTTCGGTATTATCATTTGCCGCCGCTTCAATTTTATACCACTCCTGTTTTGTTAGGGTCTTGCCCCAAAATTTGGCTGTTGCCTCAGCGTTTTTTATATTTCTGTACTTAAGCATTTTTGCCTCCCATATCTTTTACTGTTGAAGTCCGCGTTCTATATTCGTCACCGCCCTCATACGGATTCAAATCTTCAAGCTCCCTGACTTCATTAGGACTCATAATTTCTTTATCAATTGCCGTAGAATAAGCGGCAAAGCGCGTTGCCATATCGCCGCGCATCAACCCGTCCATTTTAAATTTTACGTAGTGTGTTTTTCTTTCATCTGGGGTGAGCAAATCTCTGGCTAGTGCTTTTTCAATATTCACCGCCCACGGCATTAGCGAATATATTACAAAGGATAATCCAAATTGTTCGGCGGATGCGAAGGTGGGATTGGTATCATCCGCCATTAACATGGAAAGCGGCAGGGAAAAGAAGATGTCAACAATTTCTTTTTTTTGGTAACGCCTCGTTTCGAGAAATTGTGCGTCTTGCGGATTAATCGAAATCTTTTGTGCTTTCATTCCTTCTTGTAAAAGCATTACTCTGTGCGCCTTACCCAATCCACTATATGTTTCCATAAAAATATCGGTGAATGTTTTAGGGTCTTTCAGTGTGCTGGGGTGTTCAACAATAACACCCGGATGGATTCCGTTTCCAAAATAGCTTGCGCCGAACTCCTGAGCCGCCAACGAAAATCCGATACTCTCCCGCACCTGCTCGATTGGATTCATGCCCATGTAGCCGTTTGTTGATAAGCCGCGAAGATGTAGAATGTCAGAGCCTTGAACTTCTTTTATTGAGCCATCGGGAAAACGGCATTTGTAAATCAGTTTATAAAAATCAGTTTGTTTAACTTCTTGAACCACATTCGGAGCCAACGGGATTAATTCGTTCACCTGTCCCTTATGGGTATTTTTAAGAGCAAAAAAATTTCCGCGCAAAAGAAGATGAACTAATGCCATACCCCAGAACTCTGGCGCGGTCATCCACTCGTTCGGTTGATCATGCAGTAAAAAGTAGAGCGGGTGTTCTGTTGCTTTTTTTTTGTCCTTGCCGTTTTGCTGCATAAGGTGGCAGGGCAGTTGAGAAAAAGCCCGTGAAAGAATATTCACACAGGCAAAAACAATTGCTGATTTTGTCGCGTTGTCGGAAGTTACGCTGATCCCGCTAGAAGTAGAGCCGCCCGAAACGCCTAAAATAAATTCCTGCAACTCGCGAGATGAACGTGCCTTGGGTCGCAAGCGCGATACAAAACTCATTTGTTACTCCGTAAAAAAAAAGCAAAGAGCATAAAAATCAAGCCGCAAATTGTGAAACAAAGCCACGGTCGCAAAAGATATAGTCCGTAACCAAAAAGCAAAAGGCCGCCAAAAAGAAAAATGTCTCGAACATCAAGATTGATGTGCGATTTCAAGTTTTGAAAAAAGCGTCTATTTTGCAAAAAAAACCCCCGCCCCTGCTTTTTTGTTTCCCTAAGTTAATTGCAGCCCTCACTGGAACGCCAGTTCGCGAGTAGGTAATAAAATTACCTCTCTACAAAGAGTAAAAAGCGTCCCTATTTTTCATGCTTCTTTTTTATTTTGGCGAGATTATTGCGAAGCGTTTTTTTTGTTATTTTAAGTAGTTCGCACGTTTCAGACCGCGAGAGCCCCTTCCCAAAAAGCGTAACGATTTCCCGTTCTCTTTTCGTCAACTTAGTGGGCGGCGGCGCCCACTCCACCCGGCCACGCCGGGGGAAGCGAATAGGAAGCTCTTTTTGTTTTACTTCAATTTCCCGCAGATGTAATTTGAGCTCTGGACAAATTGATTCGCAAACACCTCTTGCCAGGCAAGTTAAGCAAAAATCCGCCATAGGCACTATCTCTCCTTTTTATTCCAGCGGTTTCATTTTGTGGTTTTCACGATAGGCGATTATAGCATCGTAAGATATTCTAATAGTTCCCCGATATTTTTCGGCTTCAATATCCCCACATTCAATCCACCGGTAAACCAGCGATTTCGAAACGTCAAAATATTGCGCCACCTCGTCAACTCTGTAAAGTTGTTTTTCCATAACTAAGCCTGCCCCAGTAAGCTTTTTCTTATTTCATCTTTTGTTTTACTATCGTAAACAGATGCTGTTTTTACTTCTTCCAGAATTCCACAAGCCATTACAGCCGCAATTATTCCGTCAATCCGACCCGTTGCTTTATTTTTAGAATATTTTATATCGCCTGCAGCATTCGCCTCCGCCACTACGCACGCGGCATTCCACGTCAGGCATGGATTACCATCGTGTCGTAATGTTTCGCCGATAAGTTTTTTTTCAAACACTTTTACCGCCGGTCCCATCGATAAATATCCCTGCCCGAAAGGCATTATTTCCGGTAATTGATATCCGCTTCTGTCTAACGCGGGCAAAAAATATTTCTCGACATAAGCGCGGTCAAAGGCGATTTTCTGCACACTAAACTTATTACAAATTTCAAAAATATCTTTCACGACAAAGTCATATTCTATGGTTTTGCGTGGCACGGCGTTAATGTAACCAGCGTCCCGCCACGCGATATATGGCACGTGGTCTTGGTCTTCTTTTTTTTTAAGTTCGACGCCGGGAAGCCAGAACCATACCTTAAGTCGCCAGTAAGGATCGGCTTCAGATGGTTCGAACATTAATGCAAATGCAGTTAGATCGTGAACGGCAGACAAATCTAATCCACCCCAGCAACGGCGATTTTGTAAAATTTCTAGAGGATAATCTTTATCCTTGCACGCTTCCCATGCGTCGCGCGAAATTGCCGGATTTTCCGCTTCTGTCCAAACACAAAAACACAATCGCTTAACAGTAGCCATTTTCGAGGGGAGGCCGTAAGCCTCTTTTATTTGGCTCCTAATATAATCGTATCCGGGCAGGCCGTGAATCAATGAAGGATTAACTTTAGGCCACAATGATTCATCGGTTAAATATTTATCGTTTTCTAAATCCTCTTCATCAAGCGAGCAAATATAAGAAAAAAATTCATCGTTTTGAATTTGCTCCAAAGCAATTTTACTTCCCATATCATGATATTCCCAACACACGCTTGATGTATTATGTCCCGCGTTAGTAATCATAAAACTTAATGGTTGCTCTCGGAATTTAAATCCTGCTCTAAGCATTTCGATAGCTGTCCCGTCCGTATGCTCGTGGATTTCATCTAGTAAAGCAATATGGGGTCGCGGCCCAGATTGTTTTTTGTCAGATGAAATAACCCGAAAAAAAGAGCCACTTTCCAAATGAGATAAATTCCAACATTTTTCACCAACTCCGGATGCAATAAGGCGTTTATTAATCTCCGGCGATAATTCATACATCGCAACGGCGTCGCGAAATAATATCATGGCCTGATCGCGTTTGGTCGCTGCGGCATATATTTCTGCTCGTGCTTCTCCATCTGCAAGCATTCCCATCAATCCTATGCCCGCGGCAAGCGGAGACTTACCACACCCCTTCGCGCCTTCAATGTAAGCGACGCGGAAACGGCGCTTTTTATTTTTTTTCCTTTCCCAACCAAATAACGACCCAATAATAAAATCCTGCCATGCAAACAAAAGAAAAGGTTTCCCTTCATATTGTCCACCGTTTAAATGCAGCACCTCTTCGAAAAAAGCGATTGCTTCGCTTGCTTTGTGTTCGCTAAACGCGAACGGATAAGATGTTGATTTTGATTTTTCCAAATCGTTAAGGTGACGCTGGCAAGCTCCCCGGACGTAAGCCCCTGCCAGTATTTCACCGCTTAGTACCTTGTGTGCATAAGCGGTGGCGCGATCTTTTTTTCTTTTTATTTTCATGACGCGAAAAATCTTTCCTTTTTGCTCGTTATTTTGTTAGGTTGCTGATTAACCGCGACTCTACTTCTACTACTCGGAGTCATCCCCATTTCAACTAAGCATTCCTTCATTTGTTTCCACGCTGTATTCTTTACCGGCACATAAGGATTTTGTATTGGAAATCCAGTTTTTGTTCCCACAATCACGCCCCTTTTTGCAATTTGTAATACTGCATCGCTCCATGTCGCATATGATTCGCAATACATTGCGAATATAGTCTGATCAAGTTCGGTTAATATTCCCGATGGTTCTAACTTCTTTGCTTCCCGTTTCCATATTTTTTTTGCCTCAGGGGTGAGACCATCAGGGCACGCAGGAAATTTAACCTCTAGTTGTAATTCGTTTTCCGGCAATGGCCGATGTCCCGGATTTCCCATCAATATTTTTAGTTTTGTCGGCTTAGGTTTTCTGCCACGCATTTTACCCCCCCTCCTCTAATTTTGCGATGTTGCGAGCCGAGCTCCCCACTCGGTTTCCAGCGTTACCCCTCTAGACATTTTTGCCACCCCCCCCTGTGTTCCAGGGGTGCTTATTATCAATTGGTATTCCACACACATCACATCCCGATATTTTTCCCCCATGCTCTTTTGCTGTTTTCCGATTATGACAAGTGATGCACAATGTTTGTAGGTTTTGCTCGTCGTAAAATAAATCACTGTCTCCACCGTGCGGGATTATATGATCGCACTGCGGAGCAGGAGTAAATCTATTGCATAGCTTACAAGTATAATTATCACGAGCAAATGTCCTTAACCGTAACCACTCCCAGCGTTTAGAGTTAAATAATTTAGGATATTTTTCATATCCCGTTTTTCCTGTGTTTTTTTGCGCCATTATTTTTTTGATAACCATTTTTATATTCGCTCGTATTCTCTCCATCGCCTTGCGCTCTGCGTGTTTGTGCGGATGCGTCCCCCGTCTATGGCTGAACGTAGCCATGTTCCGGGCAGTATCCGTAATCGTTACATGTGCATTACGATGTTAATTCCTCTGTCATAGATTTATCTCTGTATTACAGTTTTTTGTCTCCAATATTCCATTAGCGGTATTGCATCGTGCCTCCTTATCTTGGAGCGTGATGGTCGGTGCCGCCCCGCCGCTGTCATCCGGGAAGGATGCTATCGCCTGCTTATCACGCTTCGGCAGGAATAGGCTTTTTTTTATTCCATCCTCTCCCAGTAAACCATTGTTTTTACCGGTTGGTATGGTCTTGGAATAATGCCAATGCAAACAGGCATATTTCGCCGCTTCATGCGTTGCCCAGTCAATTTTTAACTCAGGTCGTGAAGACATGGCCACACTCCGGGCAGGTAATAGGTTTCTTTTCGTCAAGGCGTCCCTGATCCGCTTCCGTTCCGGGTGCGAAGTCTGGAGATTTCAGCCAATCATCCGGCAAATCTATACCCCAATCCGCTAGCGGCAAGTCGCTCCACTCATTCGCCAAGCTATCAAAATCATACCGCCCAAAATTAGAATTGTCTTTTATAATAAATTCTCTTTTTTGTTCAGGCGTTAGACCGCTAACCATTCTGATTTGACAATCGCTTGCGCCCATTTTTTGAAGTGCCAACAATCTCATGTTTCCGCCCAAAACAACCATGTTTTCATCAACCACAATTTCCCTAAGATTTAACATCTCTGGAAATTCTTTTAATGACTTTATTAATAATTCCATGTCTTTGTTTGATATTGTTCTAGGATTGTCGGGGTTTAACTTTATTTCGGATATTTTTGCGGTTTTGATTTCTGTCTGCATAGCTGTTTTCTATACTATATATTTAGGTTAAAATCAAGTTATTTTTCCTTTTCTTCTCTCCTTAACCTTCCGTAAAGCATTTCGTGATATGCACTCTTGCTGTCCATTCTCAAATTCAACCCACGCGCTGTTCATCTTCATTCTTGCAATAACGCGGCAAGTTCTTCCGTAAAGTGTTTGCCGTTTTGAATTGTTTTTCCAGCCATAAATATATTTTTGTTCGTTGCTCATTCTTATCATAAATTAAGGTTAATGCCTAGTTATTCTCCAAATCAATAACCTTCGCCGCCAGGTAATTTATCGCGCCCAACAGTTCGGCTATCGCCCTCTCTTTCGGAAGTGTCTGCGCTTCGTGAATTTTTTTGACGGCTTGTCCTAATTGAAAAGATTTAAAATGCTTCTCAATCCACATGATCGGCTGGTCTTCAAAATTATCGCCAAAAACATCATGCCGTTCTTTGCCTTTACCTTGACTGGCTTGCTTTAGCGAGCGAAATAAAACATCAATGAGCTTATGATATTCTTTAACCATTATACCTCCTGTATTTCATCAAGATTATAATATATCTTTAACCCTAATTTCTTTGCTCTGTCAAGTTCTTCATCCGCGCCATAACTAGGAGCTAAATAAAGAAAAGAGGTCGCCCAATGGTCAAGAAAAGTATAGTGTGTGATGTGTGGCACGAAAGCGTAATGGCCTTTGTCGTGAATTACATTCCCCGCCGCTATTGCCCTATCAATATTTTGCTGAACTTCGCGCGGAACGTTGTGCAACTCATAACACTTTGGGCTATACGGTGCGGCTACATAAATTCGTTCAATCATTTTTTATTTCCTTTCTTTGTGGTTTTTGACATACTTTGTAACTGCTTTATTTTTTCACCCAAAGTCAGCTACAGCCTATACAATTATTTCCTTCACGTCAACTATTTTTCCGCCCTCAATTTTGACAACTAAAAAACCTAAATCATTAGGGTCAAACGGTTCATTATAGCCGGAAATTCCGTCAATAAACAATTTATAGAAAGAGCCTGTGCAACAATACCAGCGGCGGTCAAAGTCAATATATCCTTCCGGTATTTCATCTTGATTAAGATACTTATGCTTTATCCCCTCTTCCGTGTCCCGAAGATAAAGAAGTTTAGCAGGTGGAACTATGCCTAGCCAATGAGCATGACCACAATTGCCAACGATAGCGACTTTGCCATTTCTTCTTGTGAAGATAGTGCCATTAGGTACATTTATACACCAAGTTCGTTTGTCGTTTTTTTTGATTTGCGGCTTACTAGCTTCCTGACCTAGGCATATTGCACTTGTTAGGTGTTTATGTATTCCAATAGCATACGCCCCGTCTTTAATTGGATTTACCGCAGCCTTCCATCCGTGGGTAACACATGCTATTTGAAAATTGTCAGCTAAAGACGTGTCACTTGTATAATAATAACCACTATGCCCGATGGTTGCCCAATGTCCATCTCCGAACATCATACCATCGAGGAATATATCAAACTGCCTGTCTGATATATATTGAATCCATTCAGGCACATCCTTTTTTGATATTAAATCTAAAATTTGTTTACACTCTGATTGAAAAATATAAAACACAATTATATCTTCTTTTGTTTGGTATTCTCTACCTGAATGCGGACAAATAAACTTTCTATTATTTGTTTTCCTATGATATTCTGAATATTGGATACCAAGACTATTTAAAACATTCCTTATTTTAGTCGTGTTGTTTGCTCGCTGTGAGATAGTAATTGTTTTATTTGGTCTGAAGCTACCTTCCGCTATAAGAACTCCGACTAACCATAACATATCATCCGATACATTATATTCACTATTTCCCGAAGCTGCCGCAATCGGTATTACTATTTGACTTTGTTTTATTACATCCTTTGCCTTTCGTTTAATCCAATTATCTGGAGTCGCTAGTGGATGTTTAGTTAAATTAAGGTGGTAGTCATCTAGCGCATCTTCTATAGTTTTAAATACCTTACTACGATACACTTTTTGCGTTCCTCTCGTTATCTCAACACGGTATTTTTTGCCTTTTTTGTAAATACCTGTCGGTAGCCCATTTTCTCTTTCTTTTATGCACCGCTTGCCTGTTACATTTGTTTTTAGTAAGAGGTCATGAATACCAGTAACGGCGAAATCAGTCGTTTGTGTTGAAAAACAATATAGGTCTTCTTGTTTATCATTGATGATGATTCTGTTGATTTTTTGAACTTCAACAAAGGAAGTTTCTATATTCATCGTGACCGCTTTATCATCTAAACTGATATTATCTATATTTTTCCAACCATTTCTAGTTAAGATTTCAGTATCCTCACTTACGCAAGCCATTAAAGAACAGTCGCCCATTTTGTATTGAAGCGACACTTTTAAAGCCGCTTTTTTATTTGCCTCTCGCTGAATAAAATCCTTTGCGTTAGATCGGAAAACCTTATTGCCATGCGTTATAAAAAACTTAAATAATAATCTTCCTTCATGTTCAAATAAAACCCTTGCTGACTCTGTGGCATATGGTATTTTTAATCCCGTGCAGATATTTCGTGCTAAATTCACAACCTTTGACAACTTCCGTTCATGGTTTCCCAACAATCCGCAAATCCCTTGTTCTGCTATCGGCTCAAATATTTCTATCGCTTCTTTTGCCTGAAGGTCTGGAATCGGCTGCTCTGTGGTTTCAGTTTCATATCTCTTATCATCTGTGGTTATCGCCTCAATCCAATCGCCTAAATGAATCCAAAAGCGATTAGGTTTTTCCTTTACAAAGTCAACTGCCCTTTGTATACCGGTAATGTGAGCCTTTTTGCTCCCGATATGCGTATCTGATATTAAAACAATTTCACAGTCTAGCGGTATTTCTTTGACTATTCTTTCCATTTTCCGGCCTCCATATACTTGTTCATGCTACTACAGTTCATACAAACCATGTTTTCATCATCAAGTAATTCGGCTTTGCAGTGTGTGCATAATCTGTTATCTTTGCGGTATTTCCGATATTTAACATTTCTTCTTCTGCTATCTCTTGCATCTCTTTCAGCGCAATCCTTACATCTT
>Ga0302236_1000812_pt1 | contig 25078 bp, 19 predicted proteins | sample AAG_UR_Gly_MG_FD_193509 | JGI IMG/M metagenome (GOLD analysis project Ga0302236, IMG submission 193509) | Enriched activated sludge microbial communities from anaerobic digester in WTTP, New Holstein, Wisconsin, United States - AAG_UR_Gly | ecosystem: Engineered > Bioreactor > Anaerobic >...
CCAGTCCTTACTGCCTTGGAATGTGATTCCCCGGCATAGGATAACCACATCTTCTTGACCTGATCTATATAATACTGAGGTATATCATCGTACTTATCAACTACAGTATGATCAGCGATGATCTGACCTCCTTCCGAGATTGTTTTCAAGGACTTTTCATCACCGTAATATTTCCCCGAGCTATTTGTGGCATAAGCTCTGACATAGTAAGTTCTACCACTTTCCAAACCAATAATGTTACTGGTAAATTGCCCTGATCCGCTCCCATCAGATGTTGCATTATCATCAGTTGTCGGTTTTTTATCACGGCTCCAGCAAACACCTCTTGAAATAATGAAATCTGAGTCTTCATCAATGATTCTCCCTCCACTTTTTGCTGATGATGTGGTTACATCGGTAATGTCAAGGGTTATAACTCTTGGCCCTTTATCATTTTGGCATCCTGTTGTCAGGTTGCCAAATATTAGTGCCAGGCTAATTAATCGACTTATGTTATTCATTATCACAGAATTTCACGGTAAATAATTGGGCGTATTTTTATGAATAGGTTGCTCCCTCAAAGATAAGGTTTTTATTTCCCAGTAAGGGGTATTTCAGTCTCGTGAACTCCTGCATTGTTTCAAGTATTAATGGAAGCTGTCGTTTCTTTTTCAACTTAACCTTTATGGCTTTTTCACCTATTTCAATGTCAGCACCATTCAGGACAAATTTATCATACAACGTCTGCGCTGTGCTATTGGAATACCTTTCCAGTTCCCTGGCAAATAGTCTGTACAGGTTATTGGCCAGTATTGACATGGTCAGGTCAAAATCGACTTTAATCACCATGGATGAAGAAACCAAGTTAAGATGAAAGAAATCAATCTGCTCTGAGATTGTTTTTTCGATCATCCAGCGACGGGCATATTTTCGGATAATCTGCTCGACAGGCAGATCTGTATCGTTGGTAATGATAATGGCCGGTTTGACTTTCCCGTTGCCGGTAATGGTAATTTGTCGGATATCTTTGTCATAGCCTTTGAGAAAGACCATCTCGTCAAAGACTTTTAATATCCGCTGTTTGTTCCCGGCACATTCCACCCGGATGGTTTTCCGCCCTGAAGCTGAAAGGTTATAAATGCGCTCCAGCAGCAGCTTACCCCTTCGGCGGATGGTAATAAATTTAACCTGGCCCTGATCCAACTTTCTCAGGTTTTCATAATTGGTGAACTTGCTGTCAAAGATTATGTACCTGAGTTTGTTTTCTCTCTTTTTGTCGCCTGCACGGTAAAAGTCAAGGAATTCAAGAACCACGTCACTTTCATCTTTTTGCAGAACATCAGCGCTTCCATAATCGATCAATCCACTATCGGGATCACTGGCCAGAACAGCCAGCATGCCGGAAAGTGCCTTCCCCCGTTTCCCCGACCAGTTGTTTTCCAGATGGCTGTCATCACCCCAGTAGGGTATTGTAGTGAAGTCCAGGTTGGCAGTATCATCGAGCAATCCATGGCGAAGCCACAACTGATGGAGTTTTTTGAGAAAGCTACGATTCATCCGGGTGGTTACACGATCGGAGTAGGAGGTATACCAGGCTGCTTTCGGAAGCACATTCAACCCCGCAAACAAGCCCATCCCACGGTCCATGCACCAGGTATCGTCCGAGGAGTAGCGCCGGCGGTTGGCCAGCTTCAGGGCCAAAAAACACATGATCGAGCAGGTCTTGTCAATGACCGACGTCTGGGGATAATCAGACCGGGCAATAACCGTATCAATTCCATATCGCCGGATATAAGCCAGGAACATCAGTATGCCTGCATTGGAACTCTTAAAGGTTTCAGGGGTAAAACGCAAAGGAATGGATTTCTCAGCTTCCACCTCTACCTTGGCCAACTGCTGCTTTACAAGCTTAGAACGCCTGGGAAGACGGGAGAACCCTTCCGCGGCCAGAATGTTGTAAATGTTCTTCTCGGAAAGCATATGACCCAGACCATCCAGGGCAACTTTAATCTCAGGAACAGAATAATACTTTTTACGCATATCGATAATTATGGCCTTGGCATCGTTGGTATGCACCGAGACTTTCCGGCCCGGAGAGTTTTTAACAAAGAAAATGCTATCCCCGGGATTCATCAGAAGCTTTCTGCGAAAGTCCGAAACCAGGGAGGTAAAAGCACGGTAGGTATAGCCAAAACGCTGAGCTACCTGCTGAGCCGGAACCCCGTCAATGTAATACATCCTGAGTGCTTCGTACTGTTTGTGAGCCACTGAATTGGGCATTTCGAAGAATAATTTAATGTCCATAATACGGTATATTATTGCTGTGATAAATATAATATGATATTACAGAATAACAATGATCGTAACGCATGTATTTATTAACAAATTGTATGATAAGTGTTTAATAAGAATAGAAAAAATAGAGAAATAAACACAATCAGTGTTGATAACCGTAATAAAATACTAATGTACCGTATTGAAAAATCAAGATTAGAATTTAATTTTCATGTATATAATTGAAATTCAATAATTAAAACTCGATTGATAGCGTGCCGGGGAAAGACCGATACGGTTAATTAATGACGTGAAAATCTGTGATTATTATTACTTTTGTCATTCCCGGTATATTCTTTAAAAGAAGAGTCTAGTTCTGATTCACTGAAAAAGCAATAATTTAAAGCCATTATGGTTCAAATATCCTCTTTCAGTTACATAACATATTAATGAGGCTAACATTGTATATAGGTGCCAGATGAAATGATGCCATTCAAGAAATGCACTCTTAAAACGAGGTCTTTAATAGTGTAAATGCTTTTTTAGCCATAATGGAAGCACTATCAACATAACCAGAGCTATGCAAGAAAGAGCTATTGACACACCGATAACATTATTTAATAATCTTGACAAGATCAGACTAATAGAAATAAACATAACTATTGTAATTGGCGAAAAGATTGTTAAAATCTTAATTTTACCTGTTCCATTTGTGAAAGTTGAAAACGGCGTCTGTAATGTACTTATAATTGCATAAATACCAATCGAAACAGATAACATAAAAGGTATTTCCACTTTATCACCAATCCAGATATGGAATATCCATGGGCTAATTATTATCATTATTATTGTACCTCCAGCTATTATTAGTGATACTACATTCAATTTTTTAAGCATTTCTCGAATCCACATGTAATCTTGTTTTGTATATGCAAGTGTAACAAGCGGTAAAAACGGCGCAGTGACTAAGCCGATAACCATTATTGGCACATTATAAATACTATAGGCAATATTGAATGTGGTAACCTCGTTCGGGCTGAATAAATGAGCGATTATAATTGGAATTGAGCCATATAAAATCATAAATGTCACGGAGCTGACAAGCACCTGAAGGCTTAAGCTTATCAAATTCCCGGTTTCGTTTATTTTTATAAGCTTAATTGAAGGACGGAAATGAGGATACTTTACCAAGAAAGTATATACTGAAACAACCGCATATACCAAAACCGGAGTTCCCGTTGCAATCCATGCCAACAATAGGAGATTGCCATGCACTGCCCATTTAGAAGCAAACCATACCAGTACTAAGATTATAGAACTTATTAATAATTGGATAATTGCTCCTGCTGCGCTATTACCATCTGCGAGATAAACAAGACTAACTGTCTGCAAAATAAATCCAATAACGATGAAAGTAATAGATACGGTTGAGATTTGGATCAGTTCGTATTGGGTAATTATGGAAGTGTTTAAGATACTTTGCCAATTCAACTTTGGATTAATAAAATAGAACAAAACCAGAATTAGTATAAAGACTCCTCCAATAATGCCATAGGTAGTACTGATATAGATACGTCCTTGGCTATATTGATTCAAAGCTATTGCCTCAGAAAGCTTAAGCCTCATGCCACCGCCAATTCCCAGATCAAATACTCTTATCCAGTTAGCGAGAGTTATCAGAGTGACCCAGATACCATATTGTTCCTGATCAAGAAAACCGAGAACAATTGGAACATATAGAAGAGATATGATAACACTCAGACCTCTGACCACAGTGGTTATACTAAACTGCTTAAAATATACTGTGCTCAATTCGTGTGAGCCAACAGAATAATTCTTCAGTCTTAAATAAAACTGTCTGATTCTTCTCAATGGAAAGGTCTATCTAAGGTTGTACAGAAAAAACAAAGATTCAAAGTATTAAGATCATTCAATTTTGCCTTCTATAACATCAAGAATAAACTGCACGAATAATGGTGTGATCCAGCCAGCAAATTACCTATTCGGATGTGAATCAAATGCGGTAGTTAAATATTCGGGAGTATAGATTAGATTGTGTAAACGCTAACTGAGAGGTAGCTTTGCCAACACAAAAAGTGGGAAAGCTAACCTCGAAAGTTTATTAGTTTTAATTTTAATATCAGTTAGCGATGAAAAAGAAACTTGACATTCCGAAAGACTTCTGGAAAGATTTTAAAGACCGGAAGGACTTTGATGATTTCTTCAGTGAGCTGTTCAAAGAAGGGATCAACCAGATGCTTAAAGCCGAGATGACGGACCATCTGGGTTATGAAAAACACTCCAAAGAAGGTGATAACAGCGGTAACTCACGCAATGGGGATTACACCAAGACACTTAAAACCAACCTGGGAGAGATTACGGTGAATGTACCCAGAGATCGCCGGCGGCGAGTTTGATCCTAAGGTTGTTCCAAAGCACGAGAGCCGGTTATCTGATGAGATTGCTGAAGTTATCATAGGTCTTTATTCCCGGGGTATGAGTACTACTGATATACAGGAGCAGATTGAACAGATCTACGGAGTCCGGGTAGACTCCACCAGCGTGTCCATTATCACCAACTCCATGATGGAGTCGATTAAGGAGTGGCAGAACCGTCCCCTAGAGGAAGTATATTTTGTGGTATGGATGGACGGCATATCGATTAAAATCCGGCATAACGGAAAGGTTGTCAATAAGACTGTCTATCTGGTTATAGGGCTTACCCAGGAGGGCAAAAAACAGGTTCTGGGCATGTGGATCTCCGAGACTGAGAGTGCTTCGTTCTGGATGACTGTTTTAACTGATCTGAAGGCTCGTGGCGTAAAAGATATCCTGATTGCCAGCACTGATAACCTGAGTGGCTTTACCGAGGCCATCAAGGGGGTTTTCCCACTGGCTGACACCCAGCTCTGCATTGTACACCAGGTCCGTAACTCCCTGAGGTATGTGGTATGGAAAGACAAAAAGGAATTTGCAGCTGACATGAAGGAGATATATCATGCTGCCACCCTTCAGGCAGCAGAACAGGCTCTTGAAAATTTTGAAAAGAAGTGGAACCATAAATATACCTACGCTGTCAGATCCTGGAGAAATAACTGGGTCGAATTAACCCAGTTCTTCGATTATCCGCTGGAAATCAGGAAAATAGTTTATACGACCAATGTTATTGAAAGCCTGAACCGGGGTATTAGAAAGTACACTAAAACTAAGTCTGTCTTTCCTCATGATCAGGCAGCCCTCAAGGCTGTTTACCTGGCAATTGCCAATATTGAGAAAAAATGGACCTTGCCCATCCGGGACTGGGGTATGATCCTACAGCAATTTTTGATTAAATTTGAAGATAGATGCAGAATTTGAATACAGGCGTTTACACAAAGTATTCTATAGACTCAAATATTCATCTTTTAAATAGAGCCCCATCTGTTTCATATTGATAAAAAAACAGACCAATACGTTATCTCATTTCTCATCCACCTCTTCTTTCTTCAGAATTGATATCCAGATTCCCTGTATCCTCCTTAAAATTGCTCATCGGGTAACAATCGAAATAGAAAGCATTTTTGTAATACAAGTTCATCCTGAAAACGGTAGTACATTTTGCCCCGAAATGGATAGTATAGTTTGTCCGGTATAATCAATAAGGAGTGATTTTATTATAAAGCACTAACATTTAATCGTTTCATTTTGGTATAGCAATCACTCTCTCTTTAAAGCGATAGAAGACAACTGAATCGTCTCCAATATTCTGATCGAGGACCATGCCAGCGGCTATTTTATTGTTATTGCCGACTTTTATAGAAGGGATTGTTGCACTGTTAATGCCAAAGAGATTCCCATGGCCAACTTCAGTTGCCCCAGAGAGGCAAACATTCGGACTGATGAAGTTGAAGTCTCCAATAATTGTATCATGCGCTATACTACAACGCGCATTAATTAGTGTGAACTCACCAATCCTTACATTTGGGCCAAGATTAACATTGGGTCCAATAATGGAACCTTCTCCTATTTTGGCAGAATCTGAAATATAAGCACTGCAATGAACAAAAGTGAGAAACACTGCACCTTCTGCTTTAAACCTTTCAACGATCTTAAATCTATGCTCAAGCCCTGCGATACCAATGATATAATTAATATCTCTGCTAATCTGATGATTTTGTATTCCTCCCAGGAGGGGGGCAGAGAAAGCATACTTTGAGTAGTTATTCGCATTATCATCAAGAAAACCTACTATTTTGAGATCTCGTTTAAGAGTAACCCTTTGAGTATGCCTAATGTACTCATCTATCTCTGCCGCATGCCCCCCGGCACCGAGTACAATTACTTTTTTCATTATGATCTGGTTTTGTAAATTGGTTTCAAATATTGCTGCCAATAAAAGTTAAAAATACCATTCATCAACGATAAATTAAGCCTTTGGCTTAAAATTAAGGTCTGGCACTCAATAGGCCTGAGATTCTTTATCACATTCTATTTAGTCGAATAACCTCCATCCACAATGAGATTGGTGCCCGTAATCCACCGGGCAGCATCTGAAATAAGAAAAAGAGAAGCATTTGCCACATCTGCCGGTTGGCCCAGTCCGAGTGGGTGTAATGACTTAATTCTATTAATTGAACTCTCATCCTTGCTGTACACTGCATGCTTTGACATTGGAGTATCAACTACACCCGGAGAAATGGCATTTACCCTTATTCTTCTAGTTGCCAGCTCAACAGCCATGGACCTCACGGCAGATATCAAAGCACCCTTTGTCATTGAATACAGCGCCTTACCACTCTCACCTGTAACACCCATAACCGAGCTTATGAAAACAATACTCCCCCCATTTACAGAGAAGTGTGCTTGTTTTAATGCATTTCTGGTCAGGTTAACAGCACCAATAACATTTACCCGAAAAAAATCCTCCATTTTACCTGGTGAAATTGCGTTCAATGGTAATGTGGTCGAGATACCGGCACAATTAACAACCCCATCAATAAGTCCCTGTTTATTCACAACAACTTTAACCGCATCAGCAATTTGTTTATATTCAAGAAGATCAACAGAACAAATCACGTGATCTGAAGGCTGTTTCATCATACCCAGGGTTTCCTCCAGCCTGTTCTGGTCTCTACCAAAAAGTGCAACTCGAGCACCATACTCGCTGAAGGTTATGGCACATTGTCTTCCAATACCCGAAGAAGCCCCGGTAATAAGGATAAATTTGTCCTTCAGTGAGAATATAGATTCAGACATATTATTCAAATATTACTATTGCACACGTTGTTAGAATTCACACTGTTTCTGCAATTATATAAACAACTTTCAAAAGTTAAAGGCTACACCTCGACAATATCTCCTATGAAGCAATCATTCAAATGTATTATTGCTGTACCCCATGTCAGTCCAACGCCAAAACCGCTTAAAAGAATACGCTTCTGACCGTTGAGCTTTCCACTTAGTTCCGAGACAATTGTGAGAGGTATGGAGACTGATGATGTATTGCCATATTTGTGAATTGTTGTCGGGATCCTTTCTTCAGGCAATCTAAGCTTCCTGGCGAGGAAACCATTTATATAGCTGTTTGCCTGATGGAAGATAAAGTAATCTATTGAGTTTCTTTCAACACCGGCAAATTCGATTAACCGGTCAAAGTCACGTGGCACCTCACGGATAACGAAGTTAAACACATCCGCCCCATTCATGTAACCTTGTTCTTCTGAACGGATATTCCCGTGTTCATCGACAACCTTCTCAGTAACAGTCTCGCAGGAACTCATCTTACGGTAACCGCCAGCGGGTATTTTTATTAAAGACTCCCTGGATCCATCGGAATTAAGAGAAAACCAACTTGTGGAGTATTGCTCCCCTCTTTCAATAAGTGCAGCCACTCCTCCATCGCCGAAAAGGAAAGCCGTCTTACGGTCCTTCTGTGAATAAACCTTTGAGCGTGTCTCTCCATCCAGCACAAGAGCTTTCCGTATACCTCCTGCTGTAAGCATGGAGTAGGCAACACTAAGCCCATAAAGAAATGCCGAGCAGCCAAGACTAATGTCAAAAGTGATAGTGGATGTTGATAGTTGAAGTCTATTCTGCAATAGAACCGATGTAGCCGGCATACGATAATCAGGAGTCTGTGAAATGAATAGCAGAAGATCTATCTCATTCCTGTCAATATTCATTTCGTTTATGAGCTTTTCGGCAGCCGCAAAGCAGAGGTCTGACGAGCAAGTGTTATCATCAGCGAATCTGCGTTCTCTGACACCAATCTTGTCAATGACCTCCTGTATATCATCCTTGTTGAAATAAAGATCATGCTTATAGTTGTTAATAATCTTCTGAGGCACCGCCGCGGCAAGGCCAGATATCCCAACATTGTTAAATGATAACAGGCTCATGATTTTTGTTTGTCTGTGATGAGTCTAACCAGATCAGCTACAGTTTTCAAACTGTCGAACTCCTTCATCTCAATTTCAATCCCGAACTCACTGTCAAGCATTGCTAGTACAGATAACTCCGTAAGGGAACTATAATTCTCATAATCGCGAAATACTCCATCCGGCTTGATTGTACTTCTATCCATTTCAAGTGCTTCAGCCAATGCTTCAATAAGTTTTTCTTCCATAGTATTGTAAGTTATTAGATTTAGAATTGAGTTTATTAACACAGATCAGAGTATAGTCTTCAGATATCCAGCGAATCATGGCTTCCTCTGAATCTTTCCATAGTGACTGTATCTTCTGAGTTTATTCCTTCGCGGATAAGCACCTTAATCACAGTCTGAAACAGGATTTTAAGGTCAAGCCAGAACGACATATTATCAACATACCAGATATCCAGTTCGAACTTTTCCTCCCACGACAAGGAATTGCGCCCATTTATCTGAGCCAGGCCGGTAATCCCTGGTTGCACCTCATGGCGACGTGCCTGTCGCTCATTGTAAAGAGGCAGGTATTCAGGCAGCAAAGGGCGGGGACCAACCAGACTCATGTCTCCTTTAATGACATTAATCAGTTGTGGAAGTTCATCAAGGGAGAGAGAGCGCACATACCTCCCAAAGCGGGTCAGTCGTTCATTGTCAGGAAGCAGTCGTCCAGTATCATCCTTCCGGTCATTCATTGTCTTAAACTTCAGTAGTCTGAAAAGTTTTCCTCCCAACCCGGCCCGCGTTTGTTTAAAGAAGACAGCACCTTTGTTTGTAATAGTAAGGATAAGTAATAGAAAAACCAATACCGGAAGTCCGGCTACAAGACCAGTTGCTGAAACAAGTAAATCCAGTGCGCGCTTAACTATCTTACTGTATAATCGTGACTTCAATTTGATGTTGCTTTTATTACTTCCTCGGCAATAGTGTTTGCATTCCTGGATGTAAAATCGGCTGAAGCTTCCAGGGAATTTCTACTATAAGCAGATAAAAGATCTTCATTTTCAGCAACTTCATCTATAAATGCAGCCATCTCAGCTACCTTTTTATGGCTGAAACATTTGCCGTTTTTGTATTTATTAACTATATTATTAAGCTCAGACTCTTCACCCGCAATGCACAGTAGTGGGAGGCCTGCTGACATGAAATTAAAGGTTTTGCTGGGAATGCTGAGTGATGAGGCTTTGCTACTGAGACTGACAATAGCTATATCCGCGGATGCAAAAGAGTATGGAATCATATCAACCGGTTGATAAGGCAGCATTATTAAATTGGTTATTCGTAATTTCTTGATTTCCTCAACCAGATGTTTTTTTTGATCACCTTCTCCAATTATCAGAAAGAGTACTTTATGAGACTTCACTTCTAAGGCTATATGAGGAATGACAATTGTATCATGCGTAGCACCCAAATTGCCTGAATACAGAACTATGAACTTGTTTTGTAACTTGTGTTCTATAATAAAGGGATTATTGGCTTTGGGGATCGATCTGAAGAACTCATTATCACTCCATGCAGAAATAATTTTAATCTCCCTTGGGGGACAATAATGATTTAACAGTTCTGCCATTGTGTCTGTTAATGTGAATATATGAACAGCTCGTTGAAAAGTCTTTCTGTTGGCTTTCTCCCATATTTTATACAAGACAGATTGTCGCGATACGATATTCATTTGCCTAAGTGCATCAGGATAAACATCAAAAATGAAGAATGTGAAGCTATTTCTACAAAACAATGGCAGAAGTGTTGCCAGCGGTGGATTTGAAACGATCAACAAATGTCCATTTTTATGTTTAGTTTTAACTATAAATAAGATTTGTAGAAAGCCAACGCACCAGGTTAGTAACCGTAAGAAATCACTGTTTCTTTTATATCTGGTTATTCTTCGAAATTTAGCCTTACTCGATAAAGGCGTTCCTCTTACCACAAGTCTGCCTGCAATAAGTTCTACCTCTGCATTTCTTTCAATCAGGGCATTAGCCAGATCAACCATCAGGTAGCCCGAATCCTGGTTTATTAAAATAATCTTTTTCAATGCAAATTGTTCTATGTTCTCTCAACAAGATTTCTGTAGATTGAAATGTAATCGGCAAACCTGTCATTTTTATTATACAGTCTCACCGCTCTCTCACGACAAGCATGGGTATAGTGATTTTTACCATTCTTAAGGACTTCCTTAACGGTACAAATCAAACCCTCGATGTCTCCCCTATTGACTATGATGCCTGTGTTTTCATCAATTGCTTCCGGGCTGCCGCCGGTATTATATGTTATTACAGGAGTTCCGCATGCCAGGGCTTCGATATTGGTGGTCGGGAAATTATCGGCATACGTTGGATTGACAAATATATCAGCACCTGAATAAATTGCAGCAAGTTCATCAATATTTTCTGTTCTTGATATCGATTTGATGCCATCAGGAAGCATTCCTTCCTTGCTTCGACTGATGCCTACAAGGACAATCTGTAATTCAGACTGAATCATTGAACTCAATTTTATGAGATCGTCAAGACCTTTCCTTTTATTCCAGATATTGGCCACACCAAGAATATACTTGCCTTTTATTTCGTACTTTTCTTTAAGGGAATCAGCATTGATCGGCCTGAAGTTATCGGTGTCAATTCCGTTATAAATAACCTTTATTTCATTGTTTTTCAAAAATGAGTTGCCAAGATGCCGAGCCATCCACTGTGATGGTGCAACAAGCATCATACGGGGAACGGAGGTAAACAATTCTTTCTTATCCCTGTAGTTTATTCTGGAATTATCAAAGAAATATGATCTGGGGTAGCCATGTTTATTAGGACAACTGAAGCAACCTGTCTTCCATTTAATACAATTAACAGCATCAAAATGACTACAATGACCCGTAAACGGCCAACAGTCGTGAAAAGTCCAAACTACTGGTTTATTAGCTAATCCCAAATAATCGAACAGATATCTGATGTTTAAATAATAGCCATGGATGTTATGAAGATGTATGATATCGGGATCGATATCTTTGATATGATTAATAAGCTTACGTGTTGAAGCTCCTGATCCGAATCCGTGTCTGTCAAATATCCGAGTCTGAAGTCCATGTAGTTTTCTGTCAAGATCAAACCCGGTTTTTATTATCTGACTCCGGCTTGGTCTTGCTGTATATGCTGCTGCAATATAGCTCTCATGACCCGCTTCTATTAATGCTAAGCCAATCTGTTCTGCAATTCTACCATGACTGCCGGAATTGACTGTAGTATTTATCTGAAGAACTCTCATGAAAGAATAAAATCGAGATACTGTTTACCTATTTTTTCAACTGAATACTTCTCGACACTAGCTGTGGCGATTACAGACATCTTTTTTCTTAATTCTTCATCATCAATCAATAACTGCAGTCTCTTCAAAAACAGTTCATCTTCAAAGACAGGGACCAAGAATCCATTTTCACCATCAGAAATCATCTCCGACGGGCCCGCAATGCAATCATATGATACAACCGGTAGGCCAGCAGACAAAGCCTCGCCAATAACATTTGGAAAACCTTCTGAGCTACTTGTAAAAGCAAAGACTTTGCTTTTATAATAATAATCATCAACCTCATTACATTCTCCAATGAGTATAACCTTGTCTTTTAACCCTAAATCCTCTAATAATTTATGTAATAATGAAGAATTGTTTTGCTTCAATGCATTGCCGCCAATGATTATAAGTTTCCAATCGTTTGCATCTAGTTGTGAAAAAACTTTTATAAGTCGATTATGATGTTTTGTTTGAATAAGCCTTCCAACAGTCAACACTAGATTCTCTTGTTGAATATCAATTGTTCTTAATAATTTCCTTATTGGATTACCAATAACAGCTATTCTGCTATGTCTGAATTGCTCAGCATATATATCTCGTGCTAAACAGGTTTGTGCAATTATGCCTGCGGCTCTTGGATATAACCATCTTCTAAGTAAAGTGTGAAACTTGTTGAATTTCTTATCAGGCTTACACCTGTCTGAAATGTAAACCGGATAATTCAGTCCGAATAATGCGAGTAGCACCAAACTGTTCCAATACTCTCCAAAGCTTAATATAGTGTCCGGCTGTATATGCCTTATTTGTTGTCTCAAAAACAAAAGAGATCTAGCAGCATATAATAGTCTTAGACTTTCCCTGTAAGAATAGTTTGGACTGTGCAACTGAATAGCGGAATGGAGAGGGAAAAAAATAGAAGGATCTCTCCCGTAAAGTACCATATGGAGTGTAATATTTTCCTGAGCAGAAATAAAATTCGCCAACTCACACATCACCCTCTCCATGCCACCAGCTTGAAGTGAAGGTATTACAAAACAAACACTTTTCCCTGATTTCACCATATTATTAATCTGCTTGATTCTCTATTTTGACTATTTGATTGAAGCTAAACAAGTTTTGTTTTTAATAATTCTGTACAGTGAAATATTTTATCGACCAGTTAGCAGTCAGAAAATCCAGAACAGAATAAATCACATCCCGGATCTGCTATAGTCTTTCCATCATAATGAAGGCAACTGCTGACATGATTGAATTAATCATATCACCTTCAACTCCCTTGAGGTAATCTCTTATTAATCTGTAATCGCTCTTGAGGTGCCCAGTTAGTAGTTCGATTGCCGCACTTCATCCCCTGATTTGATCCTGCTCCGTTGTTCTTCATAGACTATTTTATCTTTGCCAGTACCTGACATCATGATCTCTGCCCCAATAATGGTATTTCGCCCCGCATGTCCTCTGTCAAGCAATGGAACCATTTTTCCCTATTTACAACCTAGCATGTTGCTTTTTAATCAAACTCCGATCTAGGAACTCTATGATAAAACTGAGACGGTAGGGAATATGACTGAAATTTGACAAACTCAATTGTGCTTTATTTCTTAGTGGTCACTAATAGGTTGAAACATTCCAATGATCTAATTGATAAATCTATGAATATTTTCAAAGTCATTGATTTAATAGTGATACTTAAGGTTTATGCGCTTTTTTGTAAATTCATCTTCGGCACCTTTTCGAACTGTGTTGATATTTTACTTAATCCACTTAAAATACCACATCTGAAAGATTAACAATTTCCAGATTAAGGGTTTATAATACAATTTATTCATCCTAAACTGCTTAACAATCTGTAGCACAAAACTAGCATTAAAGAAACCTGTTTCCCTAAGAGATCTTTCATTTAGATATTCATCGATTAGATATGATAAATCACCCCTGAGCCACTCATATATAGGTAAAGTAAACCCTAGTTTCCGTCGATTAAGCAGGTCTTTAGGCATATAATCATGTGCAATATCTTTAAGGATAATTTTACCTCCTTTGCCACTGTATTTATAATCAAGGGGCAGTTGAGCTGCGAATTCTGCAAGTCTATGATCAACGAGTGGTTCCCTGCTCTCCAATGAGACTGACATCGAAGCACGATCAACCTTGGTTAGAATATCATTCTGAAGGTATAACTCATAATCAATAGCTAAAAATATTTCGAGAGGAGATGAAAAACCGGAAAAATCATTATCATAAATTGTGGAGTACTTATTAATACTTGATAGAAATAAATTTTCCTCATATAAGCGTGGGAGGCTTGAAGCGAAGCGTCCCAATCTCAATAACTGTTTCACTTGATCCTCATTCGCTGAATATACAACACTTTCCAGTTTATGCTTTAGTTCTACATTTAAAGGTAGAACGCCAATAATATATTTCAACGATGGATTAATAAATTGAATTAAATGCCTTGGTAGAAGATTAAGATATCTAATAATTCTCGCAATTTTTTCATAACTTACATATCCTGCAAAAAGCTCATCGCCTGCATCTGCAGACAACGCAACTTTTACACTGTTTCGAGCAACCCTGCTGACAAGAATAGTAGGTATCGCCGAACTATCAGCAAATGGCTCATCATAAAAGTAAGCTAAATCAGTAATTATATCCTGTGTTTCCTTTACAGTACAAACATATTCAGTATGATCAGTACCTAAAAACTCAGCAATTCTTTTTGCATGAGGTGCCTCGTTATTACCCACCTCAAATCCAATCGTAAAGGTTTTTAACCTTTCTCTTCGTTCTCGCTGAAGAACAGCCGTTACCAATGAACTGTCATAGCCTCCGCTTAGAAATACCCCAACAGGAACATCCGCTACGAGTCTATAATTGCATGCTGACTTAATTATTTCTAACAATTGCTCTTTTGCCTCAAAAAAACTACATTTAAATTTCTCTTTCCTGTAATATTCATCAATACTCCAGTATCGTACTATTGAAAAGTCCCCATCATTAATATTCAGCGCAAGATAATGACCTGCTTCAAGTTTATAAGTATTCTTAAATATTGAGTAAGGTGCAGGTATATATCCAAAATCAAAATACAAGGATAAGGCACTCATGTCAATTTCTTTCCTAAAAGAGGGATGAGCAAATAAAGCCTTTAATTCTGAAGCAAAAATGAGTTGGTATGAATCCCAATAATAAAAAAGTGGCTTTACACCACCTCGATCTCTGAAAATGAATAGTTCATTAATTTGCTCATCCATTAGTACAATAACAAACATCCCTATAAGCTTTTTCACAAACTCTGGCCCCCATTTTTCATAGCAATGAAGAATAACCTCCGTGTCTGAGTGTGATTCAAATTTGTGGCCTTCTTTTTCAAGTGACTTTCTTAACTCCCTGTAGTTGTAGATCTCTCCATTGAAGATAATTGTCAGCTTTTCATGTCTCATCGGTTGGCGACCAGCAGGGCTTAAGTCTATTATTGAAAGTCTACACTGCCCCATTCCGACACATGAATGTGGATAGTATTTATGCTCATAACCCATGTCATCAGGCCCCCTGTGACGAAGTTCCTCAATCATATGCAAGATGGTCTCACGGTTCGTTCTTGCTGTAAAATCAACATATCCTGCAATTCCACACATAGTTTTCTAATTTCGCTCCATCAGTTGCTCCAGATGATCCGTACTATAAAATTCACAATCTGGCCATTCCTTTTTGATCAAGGCCAATAGGTCTCTTAAAAGCAGAAGCGAATTGTCTCTATTTTTTTTATCATGAACTCCAATATAGTTAACTCTATGCGAACTAATGATCGCCGGTTTTCTCCATCTGAATGCAATCTTTATATCATTCAAACAACTATCAATCCAATCCATTCCTGGTTGACTCGGTTCAAAAAAACAATTTCGGGTAATGTACCTTATTCCGCTACTATCTTTTTTGCCTAGCCAACATATATTTTTCCTGATTTTATGATTACCAACACTTTCATTTTGAATTTTTGCCGTTGAGCGCAATCTAATGCCATTAGCCCACAAGGTTTCATTAAGGGCATTATTAAAAGGCCCATTAGGTGGCACAAAATATTTTGCGGAATAACCAAACAATTGTTTAAACAAAGCAAGTCCTTCATTTAGGATTTCTCTATGAATAGAAATGTCATTTATACCATAAACAGCAAAAGCTGCTTGGTTTTCAACACTAAATCGAGTAGATTTATCTGGAACAAAGCCCCAAAAACCAAAATCAAAAGCTTGTCTTGTATGTTGGTGATTTAATCTCAAAGCATCCATCCAAGCTGAAATGTTCAGATGCTCTCTCCCATGGAATTGAGGAAAGAAGACTTTTTTGCTGATACCCAATTGCCACATTTCAAATACATTTTGGCCTGGGTAATATGCTTCTAATGTCTTTGTGAAAGGCTCATAATAATAATTCATATAATCATTCTCCTCGATTTTCTTAAAATCAGGATTTGCAACAACACTGACCGCTGTAAATATGCAAGGATTACCATTAATATCCTTGAATTCATCAAGAACTTCAAACAAGCATTGCAAGTCATCTTTGTTGGCTAAAGTATCATAAAGGTTATATCTGGCATAGCCTTCAGACTCCAAATCCAAACCAAGAGCATTAAGTTTATTAAATGTTCTCTTTGATGGCATACGAATACTGCCCCAGTCATCAGATTCAAAGACAATAATCTTTCGATCAGACACCCAACCAGGGATATTAGCAATATTTCTCCTTATTAAATTAATAGCCTTCATGAGCCATAGTTTAAATCATATTCACTTAATATTCTGCATGATAGTGTTTTTGGGAAACTATGGATTACAGTTTCTTGCCATCAAATTCTTTTGACATTTTTATGTAAAACTTGCTCCCCTTAATGATTTATTCCAATACTAATCGGATTTTTAAACATCTTCTTTTCGTCAGACATGACTTTAAAAAAGTCATTTAATGCCAAGGCTTGTTTGTCTTTGTTGAAAAATTTTTCAGCAACCTTACGACCATTTAATCCTACATGGATGGCGGTTTTCGGATTGCTCAGTGCACGCCTAATTGACGATGCTAGAGATTTTACTGAGTCAGGTTCGGCAAAGAACACCGATTCTCCGTCAACAAGATAGTTAGGTATTTCGCCAACTCTTGTAGCACAAACCGGATTTCCTGTGGCAAGATACTCACCAAGCTTTGTAGGGAAACCTCCTTGAGCTTGCTTTGAGTTAGGCCTTGGTAACACCAATAGACAAGCATTTACAAGAATTGATGGTATGTCATCCCGAGGATATTCACCTTTCCAAAAAACACGGTCATTCAATTTCAATTCACTTATCAATCTCAGGTGAGCTGGGGTATCATAGTTCCAGCTACCAACCAAATACAATTTACACATTGGAAACTCATCCGCCACCTGTGCAAATGCTTGAATTAGGATATTTATCCCTTCTTTTTGATCATCCATTACTCCAATAAAAGCAATATATGGTTTATCAAAGTCAATGCAAGTATTTCGGAATCCCTTAAATCGTCCAAAATCTACAGTCATAGGTAAATGTAAAAGCATTGGGCCAGGTTGAGGAAATTCCATAAATTGTTTCATCAATGTTTTTGTCATAAGGGCAATTCCGTCGTATGCATAATATCCCTTCCTTATAAAATAATTTGCCCGCTTCTCTCCCTCCAGCTTGTGTATTAGTCTTCCTTTTTTGAACCTATGAATATCGAAGAATTCATTTACTTCGAGGAAACTCTTTATATCTGGGTTACATTCTTTTAGTTTGACGACGAGCTTAAAAAAACTATAGTCACATTCTGTCCAAACAATAATATTATGCTCTTTTTCAATATCCTTTTTAATAATTCTTAATAATGAAGGATAAAGTATTGGTAGAAGTAGAAATTTGTTTATTCTTCTCCGCCATAATTTATCATGAATAAGCTTGCATTGGTAGCGATAGCTTATCTCCCTCAATTTCCCATCAGATCCAAATTTGGCAGCTTCTGTTTGGGAATGATATCCATCTGTAATCCTAAGACAGATGTTAACTCCAAGGTCTGATAATCCTTCAATTAATGTCCTTAGCCTATTTGCTCCTGCAGAATTTTCAAAGAATGGATTAAACCTTCCTATATATATTATTTTCATATACTATCTCACTTGTGCTATGTCTACTCTGAATTGACAGATATAATTCGGGTAATTTCACTCTGGCATTTGTGGTCATAAACTGCCATTTTGTCCTTTGGGAATTCTTAATCGGACTGTCGTGATACTATCTTATAGATTGCCAAGAGCTCAGAAACAATCCTTTCTTTATCGTGGCGAATTAAAGCTCTTTCCCTTGCTCTTTTGCCAAATTCGATAGCTTCAATTTCGTTAGATAAAAGCTCATGAATTGCACCAGCCATAGACCATGGATCACCATCCTGAATTAAAAGTCCTTCCTCCTTATCTTTCATAAGAGAGGAAGTGCCTCCGGCATAAGTCGCTATACACGGCATACCTAGTATCATTGCTTCGCATAAGCTGTTAGAACTGTTCTCAATGTGAGAGGGCATAACATAGATGTCAGCTTCAAGCATCTTCTGAACCAAATCTTCTTCATTTAGACCTCCTAGTAATTCAAGCCCCTTTTTTGGATATGACTCTGACATTCTCTGCTTCGTAATTATATTTAAGAGACTTTCTGTTCCTACACCCGCAACTCTCCATTCTATATTCCAACCATTAGTCTGCAATATCGGAATTGTGTAGCAAATAGTTTCAAATCCTTTATAAAAAGCATCGCTACAAGTCGTGTGAATTATTACTTTTTTATTGTTTGGCTTTCCCCATTTCTTTTCATAAAAAGACTCTCTGAGAATTTCATCATTATGGAAATATTTACTTTTAGGTGCGAGTACCCTTGTAATTCGCCTATCCCAATCAGTTCTTCCTATGATGTGCTTACATTGCCTAAGGTACTTTGTTTCACGCCTAGCCGATGGAGTTATAAAATACCTGTAGATTTGGGTATAGGATTTATTAAAGAGGAAGTTGTATGGCGGCCATAAATCACATCTCTTTCTATTAGCAAAATTCCTTTCGATTCCGCTGAAGTATTTGTGTTTAATCACGGAGCAAATGCCCTGTATACTAACAACAACAGGTAAATCGGTTACATGAATAATACTACCGAACGGATTTTCAGTTCCATGTATATGAATTATATCAGGCTGAACTACGCTTATTATATCCAGATAGATTCTTAACTCCTCTTTTTCCACCAATCTATTGACAAGATGTTTCTTGATAATATTTAATCGCCAGTTTTTCTTGCAAATTGGATAATAATTCACACCATTATTCTGGAATGGTTCAATAAATCTGGCATAATAAAATGCTACTGTGAGTTCTACTTTGTCCCGAATTGCCCTATCCAGAGAGCTGAGCCAACTCCCAGTAACTTTTGAACCTTCTAAGACCTCAATCCCATTTGCAGGAGTATTTGTAAACCATAAAACTCTTAATCTTGATTTTGACATGATTAGAAAAAAATAAGAGTCATAAAGATAATGTATTGTTTTATATTATGTTTAGTGCTTTATACAGATCCACATTGCTTAATTTAATAGTCTCTGGTGAATAACATGCTGAGACAGAAATCCAAACCAATATGTATTGTCCTGAGTAATCAGGCAAATTAAAAGCAAACATCCCAAGAAAATGAATTAAAATTATGCAACCCAAAGCTTTAGCTAAGTCATTCCGGCTACAGAATAATCCAAGATAACTAGCACGCAATAAGATTAAAATAAATGGCACTAAATACAAAAGTCCTCCTCTGAGAAGTATCGTCAGAAAACCATTCTCAATTGTTTCAGATGAACCTTCACTATGAATTGAACGATACACCCTTCCCTCAAGTCCACGTCCGAAAATCCAATCATTATTTGATGTAAAATCATTATTAAAATCTTCGAACACTACCCCTCTCGATTCTTCAAATGCGCTTCTATTAAAACCCCTTTCAAATGCATAGGTCGTCGTTATGAAATGTCCAAAAAGAATAACTATAAATACGATTAGTAAGCCAATAAGATAAATACGAATTCTATTGAATATCTTCAAGAATGGACTCCATATTCTCAGAATTACCATACATAGTAAATACAATATGCTTGTCATCACCAAACTTCGTCTTCCATATGCTATGACCAAGACAAGTAGCAACAAATAATAGATAATGGATATAATTGAAACCGATTTGTTTTTCGAGATGTGAGCCACAAGCAGAAGGAAACCGGCCCCAGTGGAGAAAATATTTATACCTTCGATTTGCTGATACCAATCCATTGGTGAAAAATTGAAGAGAATTGAATACATCTGCAATAAAATAGCAGGAAATAGAAAAAGGTAAGAATATTTAAACAGTATCCCGAAAAAATCTAAGTCGAATTTGGTAAAAAGAAGCAGTAAGGGTAGAATATATGGAATAAAAAAGTACCTATCAGCTAGACTACGTTGTATGTCCATAAGACTGTCAAATCCTAGAATTGAGGTAACTATTAAAACTGACGACCAGAGAACAAATAAAATTATTATTGCATTAATTAAAGTTATCCCCTTAAGTTTCGAAGGTTTTGATAATCTACAAAAAATCAAGACTACAAGAGCAAAAATAAATAGGACGTACTTTATAATAAGAGGAATCCCTAATCTTACGTCATTCCATCCAAGCCAATTCCCCAGGTTCAGTGCCAAGAATGAATAAACAAGCAATAAATAATCACTATGGTAATTCCTCAATACACTTTTCATCAAATTAGGCTGGCTTACATCGTTAAACAGATAGTCACAAACATAGATATTTTACTCCCGCATCCTTCTATTATTGATGACAGGCAGAGTAACATTCAAGATGAAACAAAATAAAAGATCCTCCGTTAAAATCTTTACATTCGTCAGTATTTTTTATACTTTTGTCATCAATTATTGGACATTCGTCAAAATGCAATTATATGAGGAAGTTCTGTGTTTTACTCCTGCTCACTATCCATTTTGTGGCTGCTGGCAAGACTTACTATGTGTCATTAACAGGAAATAATAATAATCCAGGCACTTTATCTCAACCATGGGCAACATGGAGGAAGGCATTTCAAACGGCGGCAGCTGGGGATACTGTCTATTTTAGAGGAGGAACTTATCCATATGATGGATTAGGCAATTTGTGGGTTTCAAACAGCGGCACACATGATAACCCTATCTGCTTTTTTAACTATCCTAACGAATCCCCTCTACTGGATTTCAGTAACAGATATAATACATCCTATGGATATATGCTTGAGGTGGGAGCCAATCGTAATTATATCCATCTGAAGGGTCTTACATTTTGCAATATGCTACAATCTACCAATGTATATGTATGTGGTATTACTGGATATTCTAACGTTGGAGTAATATTTGAGAATATGATCGTCTATAATGTTGGTGGCCCAGGATACAGTTTGGGAGGTGTTGATAATATTACATTTAAGAATTGTGACACATATAACTGCTATGATCCTTTTAATGCTGGAGGTAATGGAGATGGGTTTCAGGTTAATAATATTGGTAGTAGGGGGACAGCAACTTTTATAGGATGTAGGGCATGGAAGTGCTCTGATGATGGGTTTGACAATTTCAGAAATGATGGCACTGTAAATTACATTAATTGTTGGGCTATGGCTTGCGGTTATCCAGAGGGTGATGGGAATGGCTTCAAACTAGGTTCGACAACTATATCTGCGCTGGAGTCAACGCAAAGAAATGTAACAAGATGTATTGCCGTCGATAATCGCATGTCAGGTTTTAATGAGAATAGAGGAATTATTTTTATGAATATATACAATAATTTCTCATATAGAAATGGTTCATATGGTAATTTCTGGGATGCTGGATATGTTAACTTCGGTGATGGAATAGTAAATGGAGCAGTTTATTCAAACAATATTTCGTATTTAGATAATAACCCATATTATTGGCCTCAATCCAATAGGCAAATAAGCACATCTAATTCTTGGAGTGGTGGAGTAACCGTAACGGCGGACGACTTTATCAGTTTAGATACTGCACAATTATATGGTCCAAGAAAAGCAGACGGTTCCTTGCCTGACATTACATTTGGGAAACTAGTTAAAGGTAGTGATTTAATAGATGCTGGGACTCCAACAATAACTAACAAGAATTATTCAATAACCTTGACTTATGGCGGTAAAGGTCCTGATTTAGGCTGGTTTGAGTCATCTTATGAATCAATTGTTTCTGAACCTCCATCCCCTCCTGTGTATGTCAGCTCCGTAATTCAGAATACATCCCCGGCCAGGGTTGAAATGACCTATAATCTTGCACTTGCAAATATTGTCCCGCCAAATACCGCCTTTACTGTTAAAGTCAACAATGTCACAAGATCTATAAGCGCAGTGGCTGTATCAGGTAATAAAGTACTGATTACTCTTGCAAGTCCTGTAATTTATGGGGATGCTGTTACTGTTGCATATAACAAACCTGCTTCTAATCCACTCCAGACTACATCCGGAGGACAGGCTGCTTCTATGACTGCCAGGAATGTAACAAACAACGTTGCTGCTGTGATTCCAGTATACGTCAGTTCTGTCATTCAAGATGCAACACCCAACAGGGTTGAAATGACCTATAATCTTGCACTTGCAAATATTGTCCCGCCAAATACCGCCTTTACTGTTAAAGTCAACAATGTCACAAGATCTATAAGCGCAGTGGCTGTATCAGGTAATAAAGTACTGATTACTCTTGCAAGTCCTGTAATTTATGGGGATGCTGTTACTGTTGCATATAACAAACCTGCTTCTAATCCACTCCAGACTACATCCGGAGGACAGGCTGCTTCTATGACTGCCAGGAATGTAACAAACAACGTTGCTGCTGTGATTCCAGTATACGTCAGTTCTGTCATTCAAGATGCAACACCCAACAGGGTTGAAATGACCTATAATCTTGCACTTGCAAATATTGTCCCGCCAAATACCGCCTTTACTGTTAAAGTCAACAATGTCACAAGATCTATAAGCGCAGTGGCTGTATCAGGTAATAAAGTACTGATTACTCTTGCAAGTCCTGTCATTTATGGGGATGCTGTTACTGTTGCATATAACAAACCTGCTTCTAATCCACTCCAGACTACATCCGGAGGACAGGCTGCTTCTATGACTGCCAGGAACGTAACAAACAACGTTGCTGCTGTGATTCCAGTGTATGTCAGTTCTGTAATTCAAGATGCAACACCCAACAGGGTTGAAATGACCTATAATCTTGCACTTGCAAATATTGTCCCGCCTGCTGCTGCATTTACTGTCAATGTCAACAATGTAACAAGATCTGTAAGCACAGTGGCTGTATCAGGTAATAAAGTACTGATTACTCTTGCAAGTCCTGTCATTTATGGGGATGCTGTTACTGTTGCATATACAAAACCTGCTTCTAATCCACTCCAGACCACATCGGGAGGGCAGGTTGCTTCTATGACTGCCAGGAATGTGACAAATAATGTGGCTGCAATTAACAACCAACCTCCTGTTGTCAGTATCTCGTCACCTACAAAAAGTACTGCTTATATAGCACCTGCTACAATAACGATTGATGCGATTGCCTTTGATCCCGATGGCACTGTCACAAAGGTGGAATTCTATAATGACAACACCAGATTGGGAGAAAGTACTACGATTCCTTATTCTTTCACATGGAAAGAGGTCCCGGCCGGCACATATTCCATAACTGCAGCTGCAACTGATAATAAGGGATTGAGAACTGTATCTGCAGTTGTTACTGTTGTTGTTGAAAAATCTGCATCGGTTGTCAACCAATTTCCTTCAGTAAGAATAAAAATTCCGAAAGGAAAGAAGCCAAAAAAACATGATAACGTTGTAATAATTGCTGAAGCGAGTGATCCAGATGGTACCATCAGCAAAGTTGAACTCAAGAGTGGAAATGTTACAATCGCTGAATTGACTGCAGCACCTTATGTTTTCACTCTTCAGAATGTGGATACTGGCATCTACCTTTTTACAGCAACAGCTACAGATAACCTGGGAGCTGTCAGCACTTCCGATGCGATAGAACTCAGAGTGGAAGATTCTTTCAACCCTGACCTTTTAAGTCTCTATCCTAACCCAAACAATGGATTCTTCACAATTGATATTCTTGAAGAGCTCCCCGAACAAGAATGCATATTGACAATAATTAACCTGACCGGAACGCCTGTGTATCAGGATAAAGTCACACATGAGGAAGTCTCAAAAGAAATAAAACTACCTGATCTTCATTCCGGACCATATATCCTTATGTTAACCTACAGGAATAAAATCCTCACAACTAAAAAATTCATCAAGGAATAGGCAAATGGTTACTGGATACTCAACTCCGTGCAAATTGTGCCTTCTTCAAGAAGCGCTTTTTTGACCTGCCCTTGTCAGCAGTATATCCGTATTTTTCACCATATCCGTAACGCCCGCTTCCAGGTTTAATATCGTTTATCAATAATCCAACTCCCTTGGTACCGCTTGATTTTATCTCCATAAGAGTCCTCTCAAACATTTCCTTAAGTGTCTTCTCCGGTCTTACCACAAGAAGAATAGTATCTGCCATTGAAGCAAGATAATACGTATCCGATACTAATCCTATGGGAGAGGTGTCTACTATAATGTATTCAAATTTCTCCTTTAGGTATTTTAATAATTCTTCAGTCTTTCCTAGTGCGGTCAATTCGGATGGATTAGGAGGTATGGGGCCTGCAGAGATGATTGAAAGATTTTCGAACCTGGTAGATTGAATTACGTCCTGAATCCTATCTTGCCCAATTAACAAAGTTGAGACTCCTTTGTCATTTGAGAGGCCAAAATCCTTAAATATTTTCGGCTTCCTTAAATCAAAGCCAACCAGCACAGTTCTTTTATTAAGAAGACTGTATACAGATGCGAGATTAATCGCAGCAAAGGTCTTCCCATCCGAGGGCATGGAGGATGTTACAAGGATAACCGGAGCTTTCGCATCTTTCGTAAAAAACTGCATTCTTGATCTCAAAAGCCGGAATGATTCCGCAACAACTGAACCAGGATTGTCGAACACAACAGTATTAA
>Ga0302236_1000814_pt1 | contig 25060 bp, 19 predicted proteins | sample AAG_UR_Gly_MG_FD_193509 | JGI IMG/M metagenome (GOLD analysis project Ga0302236, IMG submission 193509) | Enriched activated sludge microbial communities from anaerobic digester in WTTP, New Holstein, Wisconsin, United States - AAG_UR_Gly | ecosystem: Engineered > Bioreactor > Anaerobic >...
AGCAGATCGATCTATATGGGTTTGCAAAACACCTCGAACTATCTGCTTATGGGTGCCATAGCCTTCAACCTCAAGCGTGGCCTGAAGATTTTGCGAACCTGAGATAGGAGAGGTCTGCCCGGATTTTGGGAAAAACCAAAAAAATGGCCTCTTGAAAGGGCATTAGAGAGGAAAAACCATCAAAACAGGCCAAAAAAGACCTGTCGGGTCAGAAAAAATGATGTGGAACAGGGTGAATTCATAATCAATTGTAGAACGTGTGCATTATTCAACAGTCTTTCTTAGAACAGCATTATTATCTTTGGGAAATGAAGTTGAAACTATCTTGGAAGATAGATGTTGGAACCTTAATGATCAACAGATAGGCATCTACAGGTTAACTTACGGTAACTCTCTAAAAATGGAAGCTGAATATAAGTATAGCTTTCATGATACATCAGGAGTATTCGAGCCTGATACACTTACAACCGATCCTATTGACGAAACTGAGGAAGGCGATACTGGCATGGGCGACGTCTACAATTACATTTTTGCCCATGCTGCAACTTGTGGATATAGAACAGCTCGAGGGGCTCATTCAAACCAGTACGCTTGGGTTTGTGATGAAGGATCAGGTCACGTTGCAGGACTTGCATTATCAAACCCCAGATTTCGCTGGACAGTCCCAAATCATCGATTTCCCAGATCAATAGGTAACGATCTTAAGTTCTACAGTGAAGCTATTAATTACAACAGATTGTATTTAACGGTTGCCATGAAATTCGATAGCCTTGCTGTCGGGGAAGAAGTTGCCACTATAAGGCTGAAAGTATTAAAGAATGTTTTAGATAACGACAACCAGTACATGGATTATACAATTGACCCCGATAATGATAAATATTACGAGTTTCAACTGCATCCTGTCAACCCAGAAGTAGGGACAACAATCTATAATAATGCTTATAGTAGCGTTCCGAGAGATGATGAAAAGTATGGAAGAAACATACTATTTGAGTACTACATTGAGTTTCCTGACCCTAATGTTCATAACAATACGGAATCTGATTATGACAGTCTGCCGGTCCGGAAAAATCCTGGAGATTACTTCCGCCATATAAATCCCGAAGTTTACTGGCATGGCAATGGACGAATGGAATTAGACTACATAGTCTTAGAAGACTATTATCATCGTCAAGCAAGGTTGAAGTTAAATGAGTCTCCCAATGTAGACATGGACATATTAGCTATGATGGACGCAAGATTGGCACAGATAAGGTCCCTCATGAACAGCAACAACATTCGTTACTTCTATACTAAAGATGAACCATTCCAGGGACAGTTTTCAATGTATGATAAAGTAGAGAGTTACTTGGAAAATAATTATGGCCTGGATAACATGAAAATAATCACCGCAACAAACCTCAATGATTATAAGATAACAAAACCTAATGGAACTTCATACGACCATTACCTTAACTTCCTTGCTCAAGCCAAACCTCGTACAATAGCCATTGATGCTTATCCTCTTCAGGAATGGAACAAGAATGAACTTATCCAATGGAACAATGAAATTGATTCGTTGTCAGTACAGAACTTGATAGATAATATAGTAACAAATACATACAAGAAGATAGCTAAGGCAGTCAGGCACAACATCAAACCAACTGTTAGGGAAACTGAAATTGTCTACATACCCCAAATATTCGGGGAGTTTGTCGTAGACTCATCAGATGATGTTGACTATTGGAGATATTTTAAGCCCCCCAGGAGTATGAATAAGTGCCTACAGCTCTTACCCCTCTGTTATTCGGCAGATGGCATTTTGGATTATGTCCTTCTTGCCGGCGATGACCCACATGGAGAAACTGGTTCACAATATCGTATTCTGGCGCCTTTAAAATATTCACTTGGCTACAATAACATACGCGTTCCAGATGATGACTCATCTTTTGAAAACTTGACAGAAGCAAACAGTAAAATTGCAGTATATGGACCCTGTTTAAAAAAACTCCATTGGATTGATGCAGACTGCTTGATGACCAATGGTGGCAGTGAAGGAGTTGCTGTAAGTCCTTTCTTATTACATGATCTTAGGGTGCTTGGTCCCGATTCTCCATCTGGTGAGTGTAACCCTACGCTTCCATGGATCTTCTATCATGGCTTTGTGCAATGCGGTTACTACAATGATGACCAACTTTCTCCAAGTTTTATGTTGGTCAACCGCCGTGCTGTTAAACGAATTGAAAACGAAAACACAGTCGTACAACTGCCTGTGGATAGTAACTTTCAAGATGTACCCAGTCAAACTGTAGTTTTTGTACCTTCTATAGAAGCAGAAGGTCATTTTGGAACTCATATATGTTTATTTGATCCTTATGATGGACAGGTGTTTAGAAAGGAGGGAACAGACATTAGAGTGAGTATAGGCCCAGGCGACGGTAAACTGCTTGAGATGTGCGGCACTCTTCCTCAAGAGGTATCGGTGAACTCTATTTTATCAAATAAATCGGTAATAACTGGTACTGTAAGCATTCTGCCCGGTGTCAATGTTGTAACTGATAGCGGCACAACAACAAGAATACTAAGCAATTCTGTGATAAATGTAGGGGATGGTGCGTCATATACGTTACGAGGTGATGTTATCATAGAAGATGGGGCTAGCATCATTGTATCTCAGAATGGCAGCCTGATACTTGACAATGCCGTATGTACATGGGGTCAAGGTTCAAAAATCGAAGTAAATGGAGGGTTACTTACTATTAATGGTGGATCAATGAATAATTATGATAGTTCACCCAGATGGGCAGGTATTCGGGTAAATGAATCAAGCCTGGTTACTATCAACAATGCCATCATTTCAAACGCGGATTACCATATAAGACCGTTGAATAATACACCCGCATTTGAATTGAGATGAATTCATCCTATTCCACATCATTTTTTCTGACCCGACAGGTCTTTTTTGGTCTGTTTTGATGGTTTTTCCTCTCTAATGCCCTCTCAAGAGGCCCATTTTGGGGTTTTTCCAAAAATCCGGGCAGACCTCTCCTATCTCAGGTTCGCAAAATCTTCAGGCCACGCTTGAGGTTGAAGGCTATGGCACCCATAAGCAGATAGTTCGAGGTGTTTTGCAAACCCATATAGATCGATCTGCTCCAGCCAAAGTGTTTCTTCAGACCGCCAAAGCTGCACTCGATCCGATACCGTTCTTTGGAGATTCCGCGATTGTAAGCCACCAGTTCCGCGTCGGCCGGCTGGTTCTTCTTTTTCTTGCGCATGATCCTGGAGACAAGGTTTTTCGCGGTCAGACCGTCTTCGTTTTCCTGGCTGCAATAACCCTTGTCGGCCAGCACCTCCGTTTCCTCAGGCAAATCGACCGACTCGACCAACGGCATCAGCATGTGTCCGTCATAGACATTGGCCGGAGTTACTGCCAGAGCCTGAACCAGGCCGTGTGCTTTGTCAACCAGGGCATGGCCCTTATAGCCGTATACGCTTTTCGTTCCCTTTTTCACCCAGCGCGCGTCTGGATCCCTGGATTCCTCAACGCTAAGTTCCGTAGCCTGATAGGTGGGTATCCCCGGGATGTCATCGTCTCCGACCGGCTCCGTTTCCACGATCTCCTTCCGGCGGGGACGGGCTTTCGATTCAACTAGGGTGGCGTCGACGATCACGCCGTCTGTGATCTTGATGCCATGCTTCCCCATTTGCCGGTTGATCTCATCGAGAAGCTTGTTGTAAACATCCTTTTGGGAAAACCTGGCCCGCCAACGGCAGATGGTGGAGTGGTCAGGAACCGGATTATCCATACTCAAATGACAAAACCACAGGAACATGTTGTTGTAGTAAAGCTGCTCCTCCATCTGATAATCTGAAAGCTGGTACCATTGCTGGATCAGCATGATCCGAAACATTAGCTCGGCCGAAAATGCGTCCCGACCTGCCACTGAATGGCGTCTGAGCTCTACTTTGGACAGGATCTTCCTGATCCTCTTCCAGTCAATCAGTGTCTCCATGTCTTTGAGAAAGTGTCTGCGGCTGGCAAGACGATTGGCAATCTCCTGGTCGGCGAAGGTGATGGTCTCTTTTTCCATGTTTGGCTCCTGTGTTATATGGAAACCAAAATGATATGCATAGTTATTTTGTCAAGAAGTTATTACACCTACTTTATGTCCACTTTTGCATGCAACGGTCTTATCAAAATAAACATGGAGAAAGACCCCGCTCTCTATACCGGATTCCATGAGCGTTTGCAGAAGATTCTGGATGCGTATAAGGAACATTGGGATAGAATCATCGAGGAGCTCACAAAGTTGAGAGAGGATATTGGCAAAGGCAGAACTGATGAAGCGGGCATTGTGGATAGCCCTGTGATGCAATTTCTGGACTTGATGCTGATGGAAGCAAGGTTAGCAGTGGACAGCAAGGAAGCCAGTATCGCCGCAAAGCTGTCAGAATTCATCTATAGCAGGATCAAAGAATCTCTCTTAATACCTAACTTCTGGCAGAAACCGAATGAACGCAGACGACTGGAAGGAGATATCAGGGACGAACTTGAGTATTGTGGGATCGAACCCTTGCAGGAAGTGGCAGCCAAGCTGACTGCAGAGCTGATCAATCTGGCTCATAAACGGGAAACAGAGGTGAAGGGTTCATGAGCCTCGATTATAAGATTGTGGTGAGGCATAGCAAGCGAAAGACGGCATCGATCTACATCGAGAGGGATAGTTCTATTACGGTGATAGTTCCAATCGGAACAAGCGATAGTGAGGTGCAAAACCTGCTGATTGAGAACGAGTATAAGATACACAAATATCAGGCAAAACGTGCTCTCCTGAATGAAAAGGCGATCAAGCGGGAACTGGTGAACGGGCAATCCTTCCTCTATCTGGGCAGGAACTACTATTTGCAATACAGTGATGAGGTCGATGGCATCCAGTTCAGAGGCAGGCATTTTTATGCTCCGGAAGGTTCTGAAGATAAGCTGAGAGATATGTTCAAGGAGTTCTATCGCCATCGTGGAAGGGTGTTTATCGAACCCAGAGTAAAACGCTTTGCACAAATTATGGGGATCAATGTAGAGGCAATCTCTATCATCGATCTGAAGAATAGATGGGCATCATGTTCGGTTAATCGACCCAAGGTCAATTTCAATTGGAAGATCATGATGGCACCTGTGAGTGTGATCAACTACCTGATTGTGCACGAACTGGCGCATTTCAAGCACAAACGGCACAGCAAAGACTTCTGGAATGAAGTGGATAAGGTTATCCCTGATTATCAGAAGCAGGTGCAGTGGCTGAAGGAATATGGGGCGGGGTTGGATATATGACCGCGTTAGAGTGTTCTTTCCTCTTTTCATCGAACCATTTATGATAGTCGATATCGAATTGCTTGATATCTAATTGCTTGAGTGTTATTTTATCTTCAGACTTGATGTGTTCGCATAGGAACTCATATTCTTTCTCTTCGCCAATTCCACTATTGTCTCGATACTTTTTTCGAGGGAAAGCAATACTTTGTTCACGTCTAGAGACTTCTATTATTCGCTTATCATCCAAGTTTAAGTAGGACGCAGTTATTCCAACCAATACCTTGCTAGCTTCAACAGAAATATACATGAGCTCTTTGTAAACATTAGTTATGTAATAACAGCAATACTGTTCTAAACATAAAACCATCAACTCGTCTAAATCAAATGTTCGATTATTAAGATTTTTATTCTTGATTACAATCTGAGTTTGCTTAACAATATTATCCTTGGTTAGCCACTTATTACAAATATCCTCGAATGTCCCCTTAAGCGTATTTATTAGAATAGTCACGCGTTTCCCTAAGATAGGATTACTTGTTAGAATTGAAGATCTTATGTCGATCAAGCTGTTGATTGTAGCCTTGATTTGGTTATTAGCTTCTTGATTATAACCTAGCTGGTAAGTGGATTCATAATGTTCAAACGCTTTATTAACTATATCACTATCTTGTTCGAGTCTTGGATTATCTTTTAATAATTGGTTATGTATCATCTGAAATCTAAACTTAAGTTTATCTGAATTCATGCAACTCCAAAACCACTCATTTGTTAAACGATAGAGTTCATGTTCAATTAAATAATTGTAACTATTACAAAACCCCTGTAGTTTACTATAACTTTGTCTCAAAGCATCAATGTGGGCGTCTTGTTTTTTCCTCTTATACATCATAAAACCTGAGCAGACAGATACTAATGCGATAACAAGTGTTAGTGCTCCAATCAAATCACCCAATGTGACTGTATTCGAAAACGTAAATGAACTCATCATATCTCCTCACTATTCATTGCTTGCTGTTTAAAGAAAGAGAAATCCTTTTTAACTTGACCCAGTTATAACCAATCAAAAATACAGATGTCCAAAGATGATGATATACTGCCGTAAAGAAACCTTTTTCTTTTAACACATACCAGTAATGCTGGAAACGTCCAATCCCTAGTATTGTTAACAGTGATCGACACAAAGTAAACCACTTTCCGTCTGGAATAGGTTCAATTGTATTAAGATTATAGGTGGAGGTTCCGGTAATCCAGGCTGACACTAAATCGTGCAGGATGTTTTCCGGCTCATGTCGGATAAACACCGATTGCTCAATATAGGTCCTTATATTATTGGCTTTAACTCTAAGGGCAAAATCATAATCACTCCCTCGAGTAAGATTCGTATTAAAGATATACCCTCCAATACTTGCGGCGATCTGCCTATTTATCGCTAAACCTGGCATAAACATAGGCCTTTCAATGTTATGAACATATTCTCGATAGTTTGAAACCAGTTTGGAACCAATAACAAATGGGCTGTGATCTTCTATGAATTTACCTTTTACCACATCATAGCAGTTTAATAATTCGAGCATCTTCTTAAGATAACCAGGTCCAAAACTAGTATCCGAATCAGTTAGAACTATTTTATCGCAAATAGCATTATTGATACAGGCTTCAGAAGAAACACTTAATGATCCTACCGGAACAATTACAACGCGACATTTTAAAGCAGATAAACGTCTTTCCAAAGCTGCGTGAGGAGTTAAAGCAACAATTACATCTACGTTGTCCAGATCGATACTAGAAAGAGTTTTAAATATCCTGATATCTCTATGACATTTAATACCTATTGATAGAACTGGTTGACTCATATTGATCCCCTAATATAACCAACACATAATAAGTGCATAGATTATAAGAAAATGCGATGCGATTGAACTATACATCAATGGCTCCCATTCATCAGATATCTGAGTTGAGCTAAATTTCAGCCTTCGAATAGTGCTGCCCCATAATCCTTGTTTGATAGCTTCATTGATTCTTGCATAATCTAAGACGAGATACACAAACTGTGCGAAAACACTGCTGAGTATACCCTTACCTCTGGGAAATCCTGAGGCAATGAACAAATAAACTATGAATCCACCCATGCCGGTTAGAAGTGCAAAAGGGTGGGAAATGGCTATCCCAAGAGTTAGTAAAGCAAACATCAGTATCATCAGTACCGGACTTGGCATATCAACTACTGATTTATCCTTATAGCGATTAACCAAATGGGCATCAGCTGCTCCCCAAGCCTTGAATCTGGAATAATTATCCACAAATCGATTCCAAGTTAGTGTACTATGTCTAACTTTGGCATTTGAATTTCTTATCATTTTGTATCCTTGATCGGTAAATCTTAAACCAAAGTCCACATCTTCACCCCCATATCTTGGAGGTCCAAACAAAGGATCAAACTGAATATGCAAAAATGATGACCTTCTTAATACAATATTCGCAGTTGGAGCCCAAGATAGTATCTCAGTATTATCATGAGATTCAAAAGCTGCAAGAATTCCACTTTTTTCGATAGATCTGAATATAAATGATTTGTGACCTGTGAAATACAGAACCCCACAAGAGGCATCTACTTTCTGATTATCTAAAAGCATAAGATGACTAGTTAGGCATCCTGGTTCGAGCTCACAATCTGAATCAACAAACATGACATACTCAGTATCTGCCACTTGGGCCCCGAGATTTCTTTTTTCAGATACGGAATTCACGCATTCGAGATATTTAACGTTGTATTGATCGCATAACTCAATTATCATCTCTCTTTCAGGCATTGGAGTAGAATCCACTAATATAATTTCTACTAATGTGTTATCAATTTGTTCAACTCGACGGATGCTCTTGATAAGTGCACCAATTAAAGATGATCTACCATGGGATGGGATAACTATGGTTATCAGTGCTTTCATTACAGGAAGAAATCGATAAAAATGATAATAAGAAGTGATATAAGATTAGAATAGCTATTTGTTACCTCACTTTTATACCGACTGTCCAGATCAAGTTCGAAAACAGGTGGGCATATCAAGTTTCTAAAAGCATGATGCTTAATGGATTCAATAACAAATGCTGTTTGAAAAAGAAGCTCAAGGAACCCAGTTATATAACCGAAAAAATATTCTTTAAACTCTTGTTTGGGTGAGTAAAGTATAGTAAACAAAAAATGAGAGATTAATCCCCACACAAGTGGCATGATTAAATAAATAGGCTTGTGGTCTACAATAGCAATGGTGGTGTGGATAATAGCTAGGATTATAAATAGAACTATAAAAGGAGGAGAGACAATCCGTTGAAATCTACTATGACGCATTGACAAATGGTATTCAAAACGCCCCCACCGCCATGTTTTAGAAGTGATTGCTCTTATAGTACTCCATGGTTCTGTTGGGTGATATGCAACAACATCATTGAGAGCACAAAGTGCAACTCCAACTCGATTTAATCTCAAGCATAATTCTATGTCCTCACCACCAATAATTCCAGGTAGACTATTATCAAACCCACCATGTTTAAGAAATACATCTCTTCTAATGATGAGATTTGCCGCCCCACCCCAGAGTTTAGGTTCAAAGTTATCAAACATATTGGTATGAACTGTAACCATATGAGATTTTGAAAATATTCTCCAATTGAGATTTTCAATGCCTTGATAGATAATTCTACCAGACCATGCCTCAATTTCGGGTTTATCTAATAATACTTGAAACAGTTGAAAAAAATAGTCCTCTGAAACCCAACAATCGGAATCAATAAACGCCACCCAAATCCCTGACGCTGATTGAGCTCCGAGATTTCGTTTTTGTCTCACATTCTTTGGTCCAGTAACATGATGCATCCAAGTTGGATCTATGGGTACTAAATATCTGTTGAACTGTTGTTGTGTGGTAGAATCGACAATAATTACTTCTACCTTACTAAAATAGTATTCCGTTAGTTTGTTACGGGAAGTTGAAAGTGATGTAAGTAAGCGTAGAAGCTCATGCTCTCTGCCATCTACAGGTATAATAACAGATAGTATTGTTCCTTTAAAATCGGTAATCATTTCAGCTAGCCAACGGGTTTTGTTTTATTGGTTGCTTCAATTGAATCATAAAAATCGCCAGTCATCATCTGCACATAGCACCAACCGGAAATTAAACAAACTGGAAACAATACTACCCACAGGACATTATATAAACTTTTCTGTAAAAGTAGAGCAACAGGAAGTAGCAGAAAATAGTAATTTGACAAGGGTGACCTACGGTAACAGAAAAGCAACTTGCCCAGCTTTAAGCGTTGAGGCGTAAAAGCAAGCTGTTGGATAAACCAAACTATGAGGCTTATCAAGACTGCTATCTTTAAATGAGTCCGAGAGACTATAATCCCGAATAGACAAATCAACTCAATTGCAAATGAAAACAATATCAATCTTCTAATATTATCAATACCGGTTTTTACGGCGTAAGTATTCGCTTTCCCAATTTCATCGTTATCTTTATCTAGCAGTTGGTGAACACACATCCAACGGATTCCAATGAACAATGAAAGCAGAATCAACAAAATATTAACTGATCTAAATCTGTCAGAAATAGCACCTAAAGCTATAACAGGAATTACCCATTGTGCCAAAGAGCCAGTTACAATACCCGCTAATCCTCTGGTTTTCAATCTTGTGGGTTTTAGCGAATAGATAGCAGCAGCAAATAAACCAAGACCTATAAATACAACTCCGTAGATCATCTTAGCCCAAAATATGCAAAGTGATAAAGCCAGTACAGCACACGTAATTAGTAAGAAAATAATAATGCTGTTTGGAATACCAATGGAATGATTCATTTTCCCTGAAGCCGTATCAAGTTCTCGATCTGCAAATTCGTTCACAGTGTAACCGAATATGGCAAGACAAATTATACTTGTTAGTGCTAGAAAGCCATTAATCGGATAATATCCAGAATCACTAATTAGTAAAATAACAACAAGATGAAATAGGAGTTTGGATGTGGCCCATTCTTTATATCTGATTAAAGATAATGCTCTTTTAATATGGTACAATCTATCCTCAACCCTCAGTTATTGTTACTTCTCTCGCATAAATCAGACACCTTAATGCTGTCTAATTTACCTGTGGGACACATTGAACACATGAGAAGCGACTGTGCTTTAACCTTGAAATTGCGGCGAAATTCACGAATAATATCCCCGTTCCAAATCTCTGATATTGTTGTGTTATTGAGATCTCCAAAAACAATCTCACCTCGCCCATCATAGCAGCAAGGCACGACTCTTCCATCTGCCAAAACTGTTAAGTGGTTATAAAGATATATACACGAATCTGGTATAGATCCAATATGTTCTATTATTCCATTGTTTGCAATGTAACGATGCCATTTCTCTTTATCATCTGGGAGGATGTTCCATGCAATGTCCTGATTCGATAAATCAACAATTACAGCCTTAGTAAATGCCTCATCAACTCCCAATTCACGGGCGAGAGCAAAAAAATCATCACATAATGATTGAGTGCTTTTCATGTAAATCATCTGGAGTACAATCTTAGGAGTATTACTATTCCTTTTATTCCTAGTAGAAACTAACAATCTGATTCCTTCTACTATAGTGGCATAAGAAGCATTTGCTCCTCTATATGCCCTAATGGACTCGTCTGAAGTGCCGTCCAGGGAAATGATAATTTGATCCAATCCCGCATCAATAATCCCGTTACAATTAGAATCGCTGAGAAACATCCCATTAGTACATGTTAAGACGAAAGCATCTGTCTGCTTTGAAATATGGATAATCTCAATAAACTCAGGGTGTAAAAAAGGCTCACCATAATTAAACAGGGCAATATTCAATAAATTGTTGCCAATTTCTTCGATCAATTTTTTATATAAATAAATATCCAAGTCTCTGCGTTCTCGACGCAGGTCATTTTTTCCAGAAACACAAACAGGACATGTCAAATTACAACGATTAGTAACTTCCACAATCAGATCAGTAGGATAATGGTAAAGCCACTCATCTGCTCGTTTAGATTCGTGTTGTGATAAATCTTGAATTTTTAGACGGTCCTCGTAGGAAAGCACTAATTTCGACCTTCTGAAGTGGTGAAAAGAAAATCTGTTTTTCGTTAATCGGTACCACGCTCCTACAGCCAATGCTATCATTCCCAGTGTGGCAGCAGGAGAACCATAGTATAAGCCGGGTTGTCCCGGGAACATCGGAATAATTAAAGTGCAACTATCTATTTTAGTGTAAAGTATGTTTAAACTATGCAATACAGCTAATTCCCATCTGTCAATGCGATTGTAGTCGAAACTTGCTAAAGCAGTTCCTGCTAATGCGGCAGCAGCAATATGAAGTGCAGAATAGTTTTCCCCATCGTTCCACAATAACCTCATTAACTTATCTTCAAAGTTGACTAGAGATCGCTCCAGATCACACCTTCCCGAGAAACCACTTTCAGTAAAACATAGCACCCGAGCAATAAAACCAGCTAAGAGTATTGATTCTCCAGGATAATATATCTCGTTCTCAACTAATGCATCTCCACTAGATTTTTGAAGTATAAATTGACAGATAGTTTGAACATCGCATTCAGCAACTGCTAAGAAATAGGCAGTATTGGTATTAACGTGAATATCTATATCATTGTTTTGCACCCTTCCATCGTGTTCTTCATTTAAAAACCATGTTTTGTATGCTCCCGATATATCTGATTGATCTTTAATTCTATGAATTGCATTTTTGCTTTGACCCTGAAATAAACTACTATACCGAAGTAAGGCACTCCAAACGCATGAGGTATCATCAATGTCCGGAGGTAGATGAGTGCTAGGACCAAAAAACCTAAACAACCCATTTGGCTCAGCATTGCTCAACAGAAATACTGTCAATTTGTCACCAATAGCTTTAATTTCTTTTTGAGATTCTGAGCTAGTTAATATGTTTCTAAGCTCGACTAAGCCATCCAAAGCAAACGAGTTAAAGAATGGAGTTGTAAACTCCTCAGGATATTGCATTGATTTTGTTTTTGATCTATATGATGGGTAGCCACCATTTTCAGATTGTAAAATCTTCATCATATTCAACACCTTATGTGCTGCAGCAGTGATAACATCAACCATTCTTCACTTCCAAAAGTCAACTAGACCAAGCCAGCATTCTCGGCATCCTTGATTTGTTATCGCTCGGATTTGGGATGCGGATACTCCCTGCCAAGCTGTTAAAACTCCAGTATTGATGTGACCGATGTTTCCAGTTCTACAACAGAAAGATATATTGCCAAGACTATCTATCAATATATGTTTCCAAGGAATTAAACATTGAATAGGTTGTCTAGACTTGCCGCCATCTAAACTGAAAGGAATTTTATTCAAATAGTAAGGTGAATTGTTTAATACTTGTAGAGTTATCCATTCTACAACTTGTATTTTTAGCTTATCAGCATCGGGAAGATGCGGAATAGCTAAGGGGGTTTCGTCAAATAGATGTAAAGGTTGGACTTGAGGTGAAAAACCGTAACCCGTTAATAATTTCGCAATTGCTATAATTCTATCCTGATTATTTGCCGTTAATGTGATGTTAGCACCTAACCAAACATGCTCTGGAGTTATCTCTTTAACCCATTTGATAGCTTCAGGGAAAGCCATCCCCCTAAGATTAGTATCATTAAACATCGGCAAATCATCACATGAAATAACAAGTGCCTTTAAGCCTGCTTTAACAAGACCTTTATAGCGTTTTCGATCCAAACAAAGACCATTGGTAACTAAAGATGTCTCAAGTCCCCTCATATTAGCATAACTAACTAAGGATTCCAACCAATCCATAAGCAAGGGTTCTCCCCCAGCGAACTGCACTCTTCTTACACCAATTTCTGCCAACTCATCTACGACTGAAAACAAGTTTAATAAGCTTATATCATTTTGTTTATCTTGGTAGCCATGGCTTCCATAAGGACAATAGATACAACTAGCATTACATTTTGAGGTGATAACAATTGAAGCGAATAATGGTGGCCTATATACCACATTATCAACCAGACTTCGCTCAATATCAGTTTGCCATCCACGTGAATCAGATACCAGCCAATCTGGAATTGAAACCGGTGGAATGATAAGTTTGTTTGGTGAATAGCTACTCATTTTTCGTTATCCGTCCAGAAAAGGAAACATGATGAGCAGGATTTAGGGAAATAGTCAACAATGTTTCTCTCTCGATAATAATATGGTAAGACAACATCGCTTAACTCGCTGGCGCTTTTTAGGCTATAATATGGTTCATGAAGGCAGCAAAACCCGACATTCATTTCAGAATCTATTACTATCTGTGTCCACGGAATACGGCATTCTTTTTGAGTAATGCTGAATGATGACTCAAGATTTATCAAATAGTCACGTGAGTTTAATATTGGATATCCTGAGTCTTTCAGTTCAAGCAGTGTTTCAACTTGCTTTTTTAGATAATACCTATCTAGCATTTTGCGGGGCATAGAATTAAATGTGTTTACTGGTTGAAATTGAACACCAATGGATAACTCACTGCACCATTTAAGTAAATCCTTTAGCATTTCGGGGGTTTGTTTATATAGAACAGCATTCACCCCAGTCCAGATACCTTTTACAACAAGAATCTTCAAAAGGCGGCTTATCTCCACAATGTCCAAATTACCATTTCCTCGAGTATCTCTATTGTACTCGATATCGACAGAGTCATAGGAGAGACTGTAGCTATTCAACCCAGCATCGCTTAAAAGTGAAATATAATCCTCAGACAAGGTAGTTCCATTGCTTGCAATGTTTACATGCATGCCAGCCGAAGAAGCACATTTTATAACATCGATGAGCCCAGGGTAAATTGTTGGCTCTCCACCAGAAATATGAAGATAGCGAACTTCCATTTTTTGTAACTCTTTGATAATTAAAAGTGCATTCTCTAGTTTTATGTGAGATCGTGAATTGGTTTGCATTTCCTTGTTGCAACCCCATAAACAATAAACACAATTAGCATTACATTGAGAAGTAATAAGAAAGACTGCAGAAATTGGACCAGGAATTGGGGATATACCATTAACAGCATTGTTCAATCTGATTTGATAATCATGTTTAGATATATTCGATAAAAATGCAGGCAGCTTAATAATCATGATTTTACTAATCTATCCACATATTCCAAACAGGCTGGAATACCATAAATACGTGCCTTTATTTCATTGTCAAGGTTTAGCAAGTCATTCAGAGTAGAAGATAACTTACATGCAAGAGCTTGATTTGTTTCATTATCATATTCTCCTCCTACCTCAGGAATCAAATAAACCCATAAGCCTTCATTGCCCCAATGGATTGCGAATTGTTGCAGCTCATCAACGTTATCAGGAGTAATCGTGAAGGCGAGTGCGACTTTGGACTGAAGTTCAGTTTTCTGCTTAACAAGCTGTACTGTTTGCATTACATTGTCATAATCGTCTTTGCCATGTAATAGCCGATAAGTTTCTTTGCTGAAAGCATGAACAGATACTATTAAGTATGTAATTCCAATACTTATTAGCTTGTTAAGAAGTCCTTCATGCAATAATGTGCCATTTGTAATCAAACCCAAAGAAGGACGATATTCAGAGGATTGTTTTAATAGATACGAAATGAAATCTATAAAAATCCCCGATGTGACTGGTTCTCCTCCAGAAAATCCAATCACTTCTATCGTTTCAAACCAAGGTTTTAATGCCATTAAAACTTTCCATGGTATCTGAGTCTGATCACTATGGTTTTGTCCGCAAATAATGCAATTATGATTACATAGATACGAAATTGTAAGATTGATTTGGATAGGAGTATTCTTCAATACAAGTAAGTTTGAATCAATACTGTTATATGCTATCATAGCATTGTTTGAAGTTACCCCAGTTCTATTCTTAATATCGGTTATCCCCGTCCTAGCTTTGGCACCTGAAAGCAATATGGGGCAATTGTGACTGCAGTACTCATCAATCTTACCTTGCAACATTGCAGCTCTGTGTGCTTGTGCTTTTTCCCCATTCCAAACATTTTCCCAACCATCATTTATCACGTTCCCCCAGGATATCTTAGCCCTATCTAAACAGCAACACGCTGCTTCACCATTGGGTTTGTCCACTTGCAGGGTAGTCCAAGGAAGAGTACATATCACATTACTCATTTCGAGCACTCCATTTGGTTTTAGCATTTATCTCACTTACAACAGAATCCATATTTAGAGCTTTAAGATGCTTTTGCAGAGAAATTGTAGCAATACTAGCCTCATTATAGGTATCGAATTTTGTATTTGATGAAGCCATATCGCACCAACGAGTCAATATATCCAAATCAAAGATGCGAACTTGAGCTGCTATTTCATCATACAATGCAACAAGGGGGTCTTCAGGGTGGAGCGTTAATCTATGGAACCAGCAGGCAAACAAAGAACCTACTGTCTCCATCGACATAGTCTGATAAAGAGAAGCTGTTTCCTTAACGAGGTTGACAGATGGGTCATTGTATATAGCCTTTAACCCCGTTTCGCACAAAGTTAACATATTCTTGCGAGCATAATATTGCTTTAATGGAGCTTCAGGCAAAATGTGAACTTGGTTTAACTGAAACCGTCCCATGAAGGGATAAAGCCTCATAAAGTCTATGTTGTTGCGTATGTCCGAGATGGAAGCCTCAGGATCAAACATAATGAACCCACAAGCCACAATAACCGAATGAGAGAGTATCATTTTCATATTAGTATGAATATCCTCAACATTATAACCTTTATTAAATAACTTTAAAGTTCGTGGCAAACATCCTTCAATTCCCAAAAAGACTGACTTCAAACCGATTGAGCATAAGTCTTCGAGTATTTTGGGTTCAAGGCTATTTATGCGAGTGCTGATACCGAATGGGATATATAGTTTAAGTCTCTGCATCCTTTCAATAAAGTCATATAACCATTTGCTATCTGTACGTGAGTTGTTTAAGAAATTGTCATCCGTAAAGAGAATAAAGGGGGTTTTATATTTAGAGAAGAGTTGTATTTCATCTATTACACTACTTACACTACGTCTGCGAACTTTTGTTTCGCCTGGGTAGCGTCTTCCAATGCAACAAAAAGTACAAGAACCCCAATCGCAACCTCTTGAGGAGTGAATCACTGCCGGCCACCCTAGCTCTAAACTTTTGATCAGGTTATCATGATTCGGAGTTGGCAAATCATCTATGCTTTCCGGAATATCGGGGTATCCTGTATTAATGATCTGATTTCCATATTTATATGCAAAACCCTTGCGTAGTTGCCAATCATTAGAATTTCTTGCTAAATCAGTATATAGATCATAAATCACTAGGTCCGATTCTGATATAGCAATTAGATCAATCTTTAAATCGCGGTCAAGAATTTCCTTGTAAGCTACTGTTGGATAAGCCCCTCCTACAACAATTTTAGGGAGTGAAATACCTTGAAGATTAAGGAGGTTCATAACACTTACGAAAGACCTGAATTGAGCAAATTGCATAATGGAGAATCCCAACATTACCTCTGGAATACTCTTTAATATGAGGTCTACAGTATCTTCCACACTCAAATCTTGTAGGAACGCATCAATGACCTTAACCGTTATCTTTTTATCTCGTAAAATTGCCGCAAGTTGTGTTATTCCCTGGCTTTCGTATCGCGAACCGTTATAATAACCATCGTGAGGTGGAGCAACAAACACTACTTTAAATGTATTAGACATTCTTTCAATTATCTCTTTGTATGTGTTATTGTTTTAAGTATAGTTTTTCTATTTCATTGCTGAGATGAGGCATAGCTTCTAGCATAGTTTGCTTTGATATGGAGTTTTTTAATATTTGAATCTGTAAGAGATCCGACGAAGTTTCCCAATGCCACCTTTCAACAGTAGGTGATAAATGCCAAGCTCTTGCCCTAGGAACACCAATTCCCGGTTGCTTATCTGCAATTAGTAATGTCATTGCTACATCTTCTCCAGCCAGTCCCTCTTGCTCAAAGAGAGTGACTAATTGCCAGTCAACTAAATCTAAAGCTGCACGTGGAAAAAGGATTAGCGCTGCATCCCCGAAATATATAGGAAAAGGATCCGAATCTAAATTCTCATTAACTTTGTTAATATCATTCAGGTACGTACGTTTGGCGTCAAGTTCAATCTTTGATCCCTGAGCAAATCCAGCATCAGCATTATTCATTAATGTTTCGTATAGAGCGCCAAAACACTGTGGTTCGATTAATAAATCGTCATCCACAAAAGCCACCCAATTAGTTTCAGGAGGAACACACTCATAAAGTTCTTTTCTTGCATTAGCTACACCGGCACGTTTCGTAGCTCTATGATAAAAAACCTTAATACCTTTTTCTGCTAAAAGTGTCATGGTTAATCGCACACTACTTGATTCTATTGCGGGCACTAAACCTTCATCTCTAATAACAATACTTACTTGTTGAAATGGATAGATTTGAAATGCAAGAGAAGCTAATGAATATCCTATTGTGAGCCGATCATGATTATCACAATGGGTTGGAATCAATATTGATAAAGTATCTTTTTTCATTATTCATAACCTCAATATAGATATTGTCAGCAATACTTTATTGGATCATCTATGTTATTTATGAGAAATGCTTGTTTTCGCATAAAACAGGGGCCACAGTTACCACAATGTAGAGGCTTATCTTTATAGCAAGACCAAGTCAGATGCAATGGAGCATTGATCTCAATACCCAATTTCACTATTTCATGTTTCATTAAATTCCCTATTGGGCTGATTATACGAGCTCTTGAACTAGTTCCTAACCTGCTAGCCATATCCATAATCTTTATGAATTCTTCAGTGTTATCAGAATATGCACCACCTTCTTCTAGATTGGTACCCATGGCTATCGCATCAAATCCCTTAACGTCAGCATAAGCGCAGGCCGATGCTATCAATAACATATTCCTGGCTGGAACCCATTCATGAGGGTATTCAGCACCTTGAATTCCTTCAGCAATATAACTGTTTTCGACAGTTAGAGAGCTACCCCCTATACTCCCCAACCACTCATTTGCCATTATAGTCAGTTCTACTCCAAGGAATTGACTTATTTGTTTGATTGCCTGTTCCTCGCGCTTTGTTGCATGACACCCGTAAGACACGTGAAATAAATGCACCTCATGACCTTGATTTCTTAACAGAGTTGCAACAACAGTGCTATCAAGACCGCCACTAGCGATAACCAATACTTTCAGTTTCTCAATCTTTTGCTTATCATCAATAGATTTAACAGTTACCTGCCCCTTAAATCCATCTATAATTATATGAGAATAAGGTTCAGGAATAATAGGATGGTAAATATCAGGTTTAAATAATAAATCTTTGGATTGAAGCCATTCAGCTTCGGAAGCATACCAAATTCCGTTTACTGAAGTGTCATACAAATAGGCAATTGGTTTAATATTTCTGATCAAATGTAGTTCTTGTGGTTTGTCTAAATCACATATAGCGAGTGTGAAAGAGCCTTTCAGTTGTGGTATAGCTAAATCAATGTCAACTTTTTCAAAAAGTGGTGGTAATATGGCTGAATCAATACTGGATATAGGTATTATCGAATGAAGTTTTCTCAAGTCCTTATCGTTGGCAATTGTACCGTTGTGAGCAACTACAAAACGATCTGATGCAAAAGGTTGAATATCAGATAAAGACTTTATATTGACAAATTCAGTGGTTGGTTCAGCACGTGTATTAGCAATAATCATCGACAAATCAGAGAAGTCTGGATTTCCAATTTCATTAGCTTGACTTAATCTGCCAATACCCTTATAATATGAAGTTTGCCCAGATTGTCTGATGAGATAAAATCCCCAACTATCTCGACCTCTGTTTTCAGCCTTGTATGCAAGGTCGAAATATTTTCTGTATATTTCTTTTAATCCTTTTTTATCTGAACTCTTACCGATACTGATAAACCCAAATACTGAACACATCAGCTTACTCCTATATCATGTATCAAATTAGTAGAGTATTTAACATCGTATTGTTTGCACGATATACCATCCAATGCTAACAACCGTGAGGGATTTAACCCTGAACGTTTTAGGTCGTGAAGATGTGAAGTTATAATAAATGTCCGTCCAAGTTCACAGCCTTTTGAAATCAACCCTGATAAAACATCAGCACGACTATCATCTAAACCAGAAAATGGCTCATCTATCATAATGATATCAAAATGCGACCTAAGTGCTCTCAACACAGAAATAATGCGTCTTTGTCCGACACTCACACCTAATTCATCAATTCCTACATCAATATTAGCATCTCTTCCAAATATTCTCTTAATCATTTCTTTTTCATTATTAGTCAACCCCTCTTCATTGAAGCAGGTTAAGTTCTCTGATAATGTTCCAGGTATTAGCGTCGGGTCTTGGGGAACAAATAAACATGTCTGTTGCCAAGACAAATCATGAGGTTCAGTATCATTCCCATTGATTGTTAGAAGTCCACCAGTATGCCTAACTAAGCCTATAAGAGATCTAAGATAGGTAGATTTACCACTTCCACTAGGGCCAGTAATACACAATAGCTCACCTTTAGAAATCATCATATCTGGGTAGGAAATATTGACTTGGTCGTTTAAACTTACAGACCAATCCTTTGTAGCAAATGAGTTCACATTCATACCAGTCACATTCGACTGTAATGGTTTAAACAGCTTAACTAATACTTCATACATACGATCCAGTGAAATCAAGTGGGTTTGAAGCCAAGGGAGTATCCCTGCTAGGCTTGATAATGGGCCTACTAAACGGGATAAATAAAGCATTACAACAATCACAATACCTACATTACCGCTCTTTAACGCAGTGATCATGGCAATCAAAGGTATAATTCTAGCAATTAGATTAGGTATCCCCTCAAGCATAGCATTCCAAAATCCATATCTGGTTATGGCAGCCGTTAGCTTTTGAATTTGGTAACTATGCCTAGTAAGCCAAAAATATCCCATAGATGGTGGAGTCAAATCGTCTTGAAGAGAAACACCATTTCGAATGACCCTCCCAGCATTTTCATGTTCAATAGCATATATTCGACTAGCGGAGATAGCTCTAAGCGCTAGAATTAATGAAGTTACTAGCCACAAGGCAAGACAGGCAAGACTCACGTTTCCAGCAACTATACTTGCCTTGTAAGTTGCCACGATGGAGATTACAATAGTTCCTATATTTCCAATTGTAGCTGCAATGCTCTCATGCAAGAAATAAACAAGATCAGATTTTAACAACCATCTTTGAACTGCTGTTGAAGGATCAATAGTTATTTTGTCTGAAGTCTGTATTGAGCTTAGAAAAGACTTTGGAGTAACTAACTTATTTATTGTTGCATGAACCCACGCTCGAGTCCACAATACCAATACATCAATACTACCACAACTTAGAACAATTACACTGCTTGCTAATAAAGCTGTCAAAGCTGGATTACTTGACACGTCCAATATTTTCCATGCAAAATCCGGTAAAGAGATTGATTGTGCTGCTCCTTTTTGACCAATTGCCATGGTCGCATAGCCAACCAAAGAAGCTGCATACACATAAATATAAGAACTTAACCACCTCCCCAGAATAGACAAACCAATTGGTAACCAAGTCCATCGAATGAACTTCAATGCCCAAAACACACTTTCAACACGCGGAGCTTTAACATCAAGGTAAGTTCTCTGTAATCTTGGGGTTTTCGTATCAGCTTTATTCATCTATACTCCATACAGTTAATACCATAATTACGCTTTGTGCAACTAAAGGGTACTTGTATATTCTGTAAAGGTTTTTTTTAATATATCGATTGGTAGAATTAGCACTGACTTGCTATGCAAGGTTTTATATATATAGCCACGCCTTAAGCATCAATCTTTATTTGATTGTAACGAAGATATAACTTGTCTATTATGGGTTAACTCAAATATCTATAACCAAATATTTCTATTCAACCTCCTGAGTTGACCCAATATGCCTTTCTGGACTTTTCTGCCGATATTGGGCACATTTTGGCGTGAGATAACGATGTATATGTGCTGCCTCAGGTCTACTACTTCTATTGATGCCAGTGCCTCCAGATAGATATAGACCCACTGCCTGGATTTACCGATGACTTGAGCAATCTCTCGGATGGACTTGTAGCTGCCTTGTTCCAGGATATCCAGCAACCTGTGAGCATCCGCTATGCTGAAAGTCCAGCCCTTATTGTGCTGATAACCGATCCTGGCTTGGAAACGGTTGACTCGGACGTAGATGGGTGGATCATCTTCTATCTGCTTGATTGCCTGGCTTTGAAGCAGTTCTGGTATCAGGCTCTCAATAACATCAATGCTGACACAGGTCTGTTTGGATGTGAGCTCTGCATTGAAGGGACGATCATATTGATTGACGAAGTTGAGGATGAGTTCTTTGTCCGTCATGGTTCCCTCAATCCTCCAGATCTGCTTGGGAGACTACTTCAAGGTTATTGTATCTGCCTATCTCCTCTATTGAACGGATAAGCTTCATGGCTTTACGGACATTGCCGCAGGAGTGGAAGTGGACATATTCAACAATATCAGGCTGGAACTTGATCTCCAGGATCTCACTGCATAGCTGGGCAATATCCTTCTTTGATAAGTCCTGGAACTCATAGAAGAAGTTGCATCTGTCGAAGTAATACTCGTTGATCTGGTTGAGTCTGTCCTTGGCACTCTGCATCCCGACCAGGATCACTATCGCGGTGGTCTCATCCACGATATCCCTGATTGCGCCCAAGAGCTGGGGATGCCGGAAGGCATAGTCTATCTCATCAACCACAATGATCGTATCAGGATGATCTTCCAATAGCGATAAGCACATCTTGAAGAGGTCATTAGCCGTACCGTGGGGTATGTACTCTCCCATACCAAATCTCTTGTATAAGGTCAAAAGCAATTTGGACGCAAAGGTCTTGGGAGTGGTAGTTGCCTCGAGCCTGAGATAGAGATACCCCTGACTGAATGCTGTCCGGCTGGCATAGGTGGTCTTTCCCAGTCCCGGTCTGCCATACAATAGCCCAAGCCCCACCATCTCCAGCTTGGGCCGGGTCTGCAGATACTCGATGCATTTGTCTGCGGCTATTACGTTCTGAGTCCTAACCAGTGTTCCCTGTTTCATGTTATCCTCCTATTTGTTTATCCCGATGCGTTTGAGGAGTTCCGCTCTGGAGAGGTGTGCGAAAGGTGTTTGATTTTCCTTGGCCTCATCCGGTACTTGCTTATCATCAGACAGTTCTACTGTGTTGATGATCGTTTCCGCTGGATCACGATCTTCAACTTCTGTAACTGCATCACTGGTTGTTTCAATGGTAGTGACAGATCTATCTTCATCTGGTTGTTCTTGTTCCGCTAAGGCTCTTGGTTCGGATTTGTAATACTCTCTTGCTGTTTTACTGAAGGCAGTCTTCCAGGATATCGGTGTATCTGCATTGCTTCCTTGATAATCGATTCCGATCCTTTCGAAGGATTCTTTGATCTCCTGTTCGATTCTTTGTTCAATCGCTTCTCGTGCCTGTCTTTCTTTCTCTTTCGCATCCAACTTCTCCCGCTCTTCCGGACTCAGCATATCTGGATGCTTGGGCATTCTGTTAGTCATCTTCCGGATTAGTTCATCGATGATCTCGTTACTATCCCTGGGTGGGGCTTCCAGCATGGGAGGACTGCTGAACAGCGCTCTGGCACCCTGATCCTCAAGCTTCTCCTGCTTAGATGGGGAGTTGCCCAGTATCTTATCGACCGTCTTCTGCGTGTTCACCACCCACTTCTTGGCATTGCGCTCCTTCTCCCGCCTGATTCCTTTGATTTCTCTGTATTCCTTATTCAGTTCCTTGTGCGAGACCGCCTTATCCATCGAGACCTCGATAAAGGGATGCTGTGCCTTGCGGAGGGCTGCCTGGCAGATGAAGACATCGTTCTTGTCATAGACCACTATCCATCTGGCATCGCTGTAATCGAATCTGATGATGCAGGGCTGTCCCACATGATTAACCAGTTCCCGGTGCCAATAGACCTTCTTATCCAACCTGATGCCTTCCGCGCGGATGTTCTTGCGCTCCATCGCCATCATCAGGAAGTTGAGCTTGGAGATCTCGATTTGGCGGCTTTCCGCTATCCTGGCAGCACTAAAGACCTCATAGGGTGTGCGTCTGTTGAGCGAGGTATGCGGAGTCTCGCCATAACAGAACCTCACGTAGAAGGCGATCATCTGCATCGTTTCCTCAATGGTCGGTGGTTTACCCGTATAGAGCTTCTTAGCCCAGGCTTCGTTGCGATGCAGAACAGAGGGCTTATCGTCAATCGAGGCACCTCTGAAGGTGGTGATGAACCGCTCAAACTGCTCCTGGAAGGTCTTGAAGAAGCGTTCGATGATCTTGGCCTTGGCATTGTAGCTCTCAGCGAATCTCACTCCGATATTGAGCCGGGGGAAGATCCCTCCCAGTTCCTGGTTCAGGTCATGCTCTTCCCATCTCTCATGAAAGAGCTTGGCTCGGAAGGCCTTGCCGTTATCCAGATAGACATACTTGGGCAGCACTGCCATCGTTCCGCTATTGTTATCTGCGATCTGCGAGCAGTTGATGAAGCCATTGCGGAAGGCGGTCAGGATATGCTGGCTATCTTCGGTAAAGGCGAGTGATGCTCCCACCGGATAGCGGCTTGCCCAGTCCATCACCATGATCATCGTCATACGCTGGGCTCTACCGGTCTGGGGATTGAGAATATCGAAGGAGAGGGTATGTCCATCCGCCACCCAGACCTGTCCTACTTCCAGGCTGCTACCATCTCTCATAATGCTCTTGATGACATTCTCCGAGACAAACTTGCTGCCATCCCTGGCTTGATGCCACTCCGCCGGATGCCTGGCTGCCCATTCCTCACACCAGCGTCTGAGCGTCCGTTCATTGGCTTGGGATTCGATAATACCGTTTCTGGCCATCTGTTTGAGGTTGGTGATGGCGGAACCGATCTTGATGCGATTGGGGTTGAGCAGCAGATGCAGCAGGTACTGCTGTTCCTGATAGCTGATCTTGCGCTCTTTGTATCTGCCCTTGCTCTTGTGGATCAGGGCATACATATCGAAATTGGTCTCATGATAGACACGCAGCCATTCCCGCAGCGCCCTCTCTTTTCTGGGGCCTTTAAGGTTGTAGATCTCTGGTACCAGTCTCTTGCCATTATAGTCACTGGTGATCCGTTTCCAGGCCAATACCTTGGATTCCGCTCCATACAGCCTGCGAATCACTTCCTGGCAGAACCGGCCGTAGAGTTGAGCCTCTTCCTTGTATAACAGCCTTTCCTCTTCCACCGGAGCCAGGTCGAGAAAGTCACTGCCGAAGTCGATCACCACACCATTCTCCTTGGCTTCGTGGATCAGGGTAAGCTTGCGTTCGAACTCCAGATAGTCATCGTAGGTCTCATAGACTGTCTCGGACTCCAGGTTGTCTTCGGAACTATTTGCCTTGGCATTATACTGCTGGCTGTAGGCAAGCATGAAGCTGTTGTCGACAGCGGTAGATTCTCTATTGTTATTACCGTTACCATCAGCATCAACATCTCCATTCCCACTCACCTTACCAAAACCAGCCTTTAGCTCCGGTACCACTATGCACCTGCCACCGCTCTTGATCTCCAATTTCAAGCCCTGGCTTTCCATCAGTTCTTGCAGTTCATTCAGCTTGTTTCGGTATTCTCTCAGGAACTCCTCGG
>Ga0302236_1000838_pt1 | contig 24396 bp, 23 predicted proteins | sample AAG_UR_Gly_MG_FD_193509 | JGI IMG/M metagenome (GOLD analysis project Ga0302236, IMG submission 193509) | Enriched activated sludge microbial communities from anaerobic digester in WTTP, New Holstein, Wisconsin, United States - AAG_UR_Gly | ecosystem: Engineered > Bioreactor > Anaerobic >...
TGTGGTTGTCTTACCTGCACCATTTTGACCAATGAAGCCTACAAATTCTTCTTTGTATATATCAAAAGAGATATCATTTACAGCCTTTATCTCTTTATTACCAACCTTAAATGTTTTACTTAGGTTTTTTACTTGTATAGCTAGTTTTCGTTTCATTTCAATATACTTTGTGTTGTCTTAAAACTCACCTTTGCTACTTTACTTAACTCATCCATACCATGCTTTGCTAAAAATTCTTTAGCAGAGGGAATAACATTTGATGCACCCTTAGGAAAAGAGAAATAGTAACTATCACTCATCTTCTGCATCTCTTCTAAAAATATTGCTCTTGCAAAAACAGAAGCACAAGCAACTGCAATATCAGACTCTCCCTTGTGATACTGTTCAAACTCTACACCTTTACCCAAAGTACCTAATTCATCCCTCACCCTATTCTGCTTACTTGAAAATTGATCAATTACAACCTTCTTACATTCCTTCTTTTTTCTTTTTAAATCTTCTAATGCTATTTCAATTACCTTAGAGTGTTGTTTCGCAAGAAGTATAGCTACATTACCTGTTTCTTTTATCAATCTGTTATATTCCTCAGGAGAAACAATTGATGGATAGTAGTAAGGATACTCTTTCATTTCTTCATACATCTTCAAGATTCTACTATCCGAAAACTTCTTAGAATCCCCTACTCCAAGTGCTTTTACTTTTTTGTAAAATTCTTCATCTACAAAACAAGCAACTACTACAAGTGGACCAAAGTAATCACCCTTTCCTACCTCATCTACACCAATATGTGATACAAAATCAACATTACTACCTCCCCGTATAGCTTGAACAATATCTGTAAAATCTTCCTTACCTTGAAAAACAATCTTCCTGCTTGTGTAAAGAGTTACTACAGAACCTTCCTCACTTTTCATCCTTAGTGCAATATATTCATTGTTAATATCAGCATCTTTCCAACCAAAAGAAAGAAGAACATCTTTTACCCTTTTGGCTTCATCTATACTTAATTGTACTGAAACTGTATTTTGACTCATTATATTCTCTCTACATTCTGCCCATCGGCACTATCTACAACTTTGTAACCAAGTTCAGCTATCTGATCTCTAATACTATCTGCTTTTGCATAGTCTTTGTTTACCCTAGCTTCTAATCTTTCCTTCAGTAATCTATCTAATGTTGCACTATCACCTTCTGAATATCCTTCATCCTTCTTAATATTATCTAATCCCAAACCTAAAACCCTATCAAAATCTAAAATTGTAGCCAACTTGTCCTCATCTTTTGCATCAGACTTTAGCATTTCATTTACCAATGCTAATACTCCAGATATATTTAGATTGTTCTCTAACTCCTTTTTAAAAGCTTCCACATATTTGGGAAGAACCTTTCCTTTCTTTTCACCTAATTCAAGAACTTTTTTCTCTAAAGCAAGCCTTGAATTCCTAGCTCCATCTAATGCTTCAAGAGAAAAATTCATCTTTACTCTGTAACCAACCGAGATGAAAAGATATCTAACATCCATTGGGTCATATCCTAATTCTAAAACTTCAGGTAATGTGTCTGCTCCCTTGCTCTTTGAAAGCTTTTCATTATCTTTGTTTACCAACCATTCATTATGTATCCAATATTTCACAACAGGGTGTCCAAAAGCACCAATATTCTGTGCTCTTTCATTTGCATGATGTACTGGGATATGATCAATACCTCCTGTATGGATGTCAAAGGTCTCACCTAAAATTGCTGTACCCATTGCAGAACACTCAATATGCCAACCTGGGAATCCATCTCCCCATGGAGATGACCAATTCATCAAATGATCTTCATACTTTCCAACTTTTTTCATCCAAAGAACAAAATCTGCAGGATTTCTCTTGTCAGGATCAACTCCTACCTCTTCCCTTACACCAATATTCTTCTCTTCCAACTTCTGACCTGTGAAGATTGTATAGTCAGGAACCTTTGTTACATCAAAGTATATCGCTTGATCTGTCTCATATGTATATCCCCTCTCCTCCATTCTCTTTATTATCTCAATCATCTCTTGAATATATTCAGTTGCTCTAGTCCATCCATACTCTGAAACATTCTCATGATTCAAATCTTCAGGAATCTCCTCTCCATTCGGAGCAAGGATATGTAATGCTCTGTAATCATCAAGAACAGAATTAATATATTTATTTGCAATATCAATTGGTTCTACACCTTCCTTCTCTGCCTGTCTATCCAACTTATCCTCTCCAAAGTCATCACCAAAATCATCTTGTGATGTCATATGTCCAACATCAGTGATATTCATCACCCTATTCACCTTGTATCCTAAATACAACAATGCTCTATGAAGAATATCCCAGTTTACATATGCTCGAATATTCCCTAGATGCATACGATAATAGACAGTAGGTCCACAATTATACATAGATATCACACCCTCCTTATTCGGCTCTATTTCAACAATCTTTTTATCTAATGTAGAGTAAAGTTTCATTAAAAATCTCTCCTTCTTTGTTATTATACATGATAATTATGTAAAGGTGGAAAACAAAAGATTAAAAGGGTTTGTAATATTCAGAAAGATCTTTCTCTCTCTGAATATTTATATCTGGATATTGTCTTCTTAGTTTGAACAGCTCTTCATTACTAATATACTTTCCTATATACACATGTTTTACACCCTTTGGAAGGTTCAATCCTTTTGTACTTCTTAAGTTAGAAAGAGAAAGAGCCTCTTTTACTACTCCATCTGGGATAACTAACCCCTTTGCACTTCTCAAACCATTAAGTTCAAGATTTCTACCTATACTTTCTGGCAAAATCAAATCTTTCGCATTCTTCAAACCATTAAGTTGAAGATCTCTACCTATACTTTTTGGGAAAACCAATCCTTTTGCACTCTCCAAATAATCAAGTGTAACATCTCCACCTACATTCTCAGGAAGAACTAAGTCTTTGGCTCTGGTTAAACCATTCAGTCGAAGACTTCCTTGTATATTCTCTGGAAAGACAGAATCTTTGATCTCGGTTAAATTATTCATTATAAGAGTTCCACCTATATTCTTTGGAAAGATTAAACCACTAGCAGTAGTTAATCTGCCAAGTGTAAGGTCTCCCAATATTCTTTCTGGAAAAACTAAGTCTTTAACCTCAATTAAATGATTAACATCAAGACGACCATGATAATACTTAATATCACCTCTTAATGCTTCCTCCTTTGTCAAACTTATTTGATTCTCACTACAATTAAAAATATACGCTAAATCCTTCCTTAAATTCCTCTTTGAAAGTATTGCTTCTATTCTAGGATCCTTCGTAAACCCAAAACCCTCTATTCTCCTATCAATTTCATACAAAAACCAAAGATCTTCTTGTGTTAAATCTTCACCTGCTTTGACCTGCTTATCTATCCTCGTCATCCTCTTCATATCCTCTACTCTCTGATAATATTTTGCACTCTCAGCACCAAACTCCTTAAGCTTCTCTTCCAAAATACCTGATTCTAAAATATAAGAATCTAATTCCTGATCCTTATCTATGCCTCTAATCTCACCTATTTGACCCCACTCCATCTTGATAGCTATCCTAGGGTTAACTGACATACCTTCAGAATTATTAGAAAAATAAATGTAAAAATCGCCCTGCCCCAATTGTTTCTCAGCTGTACTTTCTCCTTCTGTACACCATTCAGTACCAAAACCCTGAATAGCTTCAACAAGTTTCTTAGGATCCGAACCCTGCGGGAATTTCACCCATTGACCATCCACAATTTCTTTTTCAATATACTTAGTAGCTTGAACCTCATTGTAGGCATAAGTGTAAAGCTTTGCAAAATCCTCATCCTTTATATCTATATTTGTAAACTCCTTTGGAACTCCCCGCTCTTCCAAAACCTTAGATCTTTCGTTGGTTAAATTTTGCATCTCTTCTCTAATTTCGTTACTAGATAAATGCTTTAATTCCTTCGATACGGTTACTTCTTCTCGCATTCTCTGCAGATCTCTCCTCTTAACATTCATAACCTGACCTGTCTGCTCATCTTTAACTGTAATATTTTTACCACTTACTTGTTCTAAACCTTGTTGTTCTACCAGTTCCAATATCCTCTTCTTTCGCTCTAATGACTCCGCACCCTTGAGTCGAGCATGTTTCTCTGTGATTCTATCTGTTAAATCAAAATACTCCTTACCATATTTAGCCTGCAATATATCAAGTGTCTTTGCTAAAGCAGCTCGGTTTGGATATATAAAATTAGAAACTGTGTCCTTCATCCTAGGCTCAAACCCCTTTTTCTCCTCATTATATCTAGCTAACTTAACCATCCCATTAAAAGCCCAGTACTTCATCCAAGAAGGAAGATGGTTTGAATCAGGGGAAGCAAAATAATCTATCCATAAGTCCAATGATTGCTTCTGGTCTTTTTGCTCCATATCCATATACTCTCTCTTAAGCGAATCTGTCAGTTCAGCATTACCACGCCCTTCCTCTGCTGCTGTTCTCTGTCGATTGATAAAGTAGCTTTCTGGAAAATCTTCATCTTTGATTACATACTTATCATAATAGTATTGCTTAATCCTATCCACCACCTCAGAACTATCCCTATGTTTCGTATATATATCTACCACAGTATCAGTCCAAGAAGACACTTGTTCCGCAGGAGAAGAATCATGTATATCTTTCTGCTCAGCATTGTATTGAACAGGTTTAGAGCTTACAAGAGTATCTTCGTTCTCACTTAAAAAACGACCTCCTAGTGTATCCATTATCAAGCAAGTTTAAGTTAAAAATCTCTCCTTCCTTCCAATGCTTTCTTTAAAGTTAATCTATCTGCATACTCAAGGTCAGCACCTGTAGGCAACCCCATTGCTAACCTTGTTATCTTTAGTTTACCTTCTTTTAGTTGAGTTTTAAACAGGTCATATATGTAACTAGCTGTAGCCTCACCTTCCAAGCTAGGGTTTGTTGCAATGATAATCTCTAAGCTATCTACTCCTTCTAACAATTCCTCAACCCTTGCCTTCAATTCTTTGAATCTTAACTCTTCTGATGTAATACCATCTGCAGGAGAAATTACACCACCAAGTACAAAATATATTCCGTCATATACACCTGAATTCTCAAAAGCTACAACATCCAAAGGTTCTTCAACAACACATATCCTATCCTTTTTTCTTAATGGACTAGAACAGATATTACACTCTTCCTGATCGGAAACATTAAAACACTTCTTACAGTTCACAACACTCTCATCCATCTCCACAAGAGCGTTAGCCAACTTAGTCGCATCTTTGTTAGGAGACCTTAGATAATGATATGCCATCCTTGATGCAGATTTAGGTCCAACACCTGGTAGTCTTCCAAACTCCTCTATTACTTTTTCAACACTTTTGGGTAATACTGTCATATTCTATTTTCCAAACATACTTTTTAGTTGATCTAAATCCATATCTTGTACCATCTCTTTCTGTAGTTTCTTTTGATAGTCTTTGAATGCCTCCTTAAAACCTTTTTTAATCTGATCCATCATATCTGGGTCTAGATAATCTTCATCAATATATACATCCTCAAATTCCTGTGCTCCATTCATATATATTCTAACCATACCGTTTTTAGACTCACCTTTTATCTTCTTCTCTCTTAATCTGCTCTGCATTTTTTTAGCTTCATTCTGCATCTTTATTAGTTCTACTGGATTTGGTAACCCCATATGTTTAAAAACAAAAAATTTATATATCCATGGGTATTATACATGAAAAGACTTTAGAAAAGATATTAGTCAACAAAAAACTGTTTGTAATAACAAGTTCAATTGCTTATAATAGTAGAAACATTCTAATTTAACAGAGGAATTAGATTAATCACACTCAATTCTATACTTTGAAAAAACAAAATTGTTTAAAGATTCTAACAAACAGAAAGTTATAAAACATGAACTACTTTGATTGTCACATACATCTTACTGGTAGCATCCCAACAGATTATTGGGCAAAGGTATTGTTAAGAAAGGGGGCGCTAAAAGGCCGTACAGTAAAGGAATTAACTGACTCTATGTTTTTAGAGAACTCAGCTGCATGGGAAGAATTAAAAGTTTGTACGGAAACACCTCATGACTTTCTCGCAACAGTTAGTCTCATTACGTCTCAAATGATAGAAAATGATGTGTCTGGTTGCAACTTCATCTTTAATCCACATAGTCTTATCAAAAAAGGTCTTAACATACCCAATACTTTTGAGTTACTTGATGAATTGGTAAAATCACTACAAATTAAAAACAAATTTCGTTTACTCTTTAGAATAGGAGTCAACAGACGCGATGGTGTTCATGAGTTAATAACTATGGCAAGAACATTTAATACTTACCACCGCAAATACAAGTGGATAGAGGCAATTGATATAAACGGAGATGAGCGTACATTTCCATTAGAAAAGTTAGCTCCAATTTTAAAGTCCCTCAAACAAGAAGAAATACCTTTTACTATACATGCAGGAGAAGGTAGTGACCTAACAAATTCCTTAGAAGATGCTTTGAAGTGTGATCCTATAAGAATTGGTCATGGAATTTCAGCAATTAACAGTACTGATATTATGAAAGAGTTATGTATACGCAACATTCCTTTAGAAATCTGTATCACTAGCAACATCGCAACTTCCAACAGTCCCCAATCCCCCAACAAACACCCAATCAAAACCCTCTTTAACAATAAGGTCCCAATTCTACTAGGATCTGACAACCCTACCTTCCTAGATACCACAATAAAAAGAGAATATGAATTAGCTACAAAGGTTTGTGGACCAGATTTTCTAAGTGTTCTAGATTCTAATATAGAGCAAACTCTAGAAAAAAAAGATGAAGGATAAGTAGGAGGTTATTTAAGCATCCCCTTTATTTAACAAATCATCCAAAAAACTAGCAACAAGTGACTTATCTCCAACTACATGATAACTATCTACTACTAAAGACAATTCTTTACAAAAAGAACTCCTTTTTTGCGACAACGCATAATCATCTATTGATAAAAGAGGCTCTGTAAAATTCTTTACTCTCCTACTACAACCTCTAATTTTTCTAGTTATCTCCTCATATAAATGAAATTCTGTTTTGGTATGATTAAATTTTTCATATAACAAAGCTCCTTTGGGACAAATTTGAGGCTGCACCAACAAAGTAAGGGGAATCCAATTTTTTGTCACATTACCAAATCTATTAATGAAATCTGCTTCGTTAATCCTGAAATAGTCCCCTAAATATGGTTTGTTGAACTTCAATCTATTAGTAGATTTTATAAAAGGCTGATTGTTTATGTATCTCAATAGTATTTTCTCATCACCAAGAAAAAGATACCCATGTTTTAAAGCCAGTTCTAAAGAAATACTTGTTTTTCCAATACCACTTACTTGTCCTACAAATACAATTGCACGTTGGTTTTTAGTAACTGCACTACCATGTAAACAATAGACACCTTTACTTTGTCTACAATACTCCAGTCCGTACTCCAGCAAGGTGACAACATCTTTTATGGAACAATCTTCTGAGTAACGAATCATTATAACATTATCAATAATATCAAAAGAATTACTTTTCGATACGTTTAATTCTATTATAAAATCAGGCTTACCTCCATTAGGTAAACTATCAATCGTTAAATCTGGAATATACTCATATAAAAATTGCTCCTTATCGCAAAAGAGTTTGCTCGAATTACTGGTTATAACATCAATTTTCAAACCAGCATTAACTAGCCTCATCAAAAATCTTATTCAATTTATCAACATTTGACTCCCATGTAAATTCGGTTTTAGCACGATTATATGCATTATTTCCGCAATTCAATCTCAGAGTACTATCCGTTAGAAACAACTCTATTTTCTCAGCAAGGGATACTTTATCTCTAGGTTTTGCAAGCAGACCATATTTCTCATCGATAATAAAATCAACCATACCACAGCTATCTGTAGTAATTGTTGGACAGTATTGCGTTGATGCCTCAAGCATAGTAGTTAGAACCCCTTCTTTAGCAAATGATGGGAACACACAAAAACTTGATTCTCTATATAATTTATATTTCTGTTCTTCAGAAATATGTCCAAGGAAAAATATGTTCTCGTTTAAATCAAGTTTGTTAACAAGATTCTTCAATAAATTAGTATATTCAATCGTTCCAGTACCAGCTATATACAACTTAATGTAGGGATATGTATTTATCAACAAAGCTATTGATTCAATTAAAACCTCCAAGCCTTTAATGTCAATAAGCCTCCCTATAAAAAAGATTTGATTGTCCACCCTTTTAACATTTTCGTATGGATATAAATCTATACCATTGTTAATGACAATAATATCCTTGTTTTTCGAGATATTTAACAATGAATTCTTCCATTCGTTTTTAATAGAATTACTTACAGCAATAACATTATCAGTAAGAGTAACGGCTAAATCGTTGTAAACAGAGTACTCAGATGGCGTACCATGCAGAAATAAAATCTTTCTTTTGATATGTGGAATACAAAACATACCTGGAGCATAGTGTATCAAACAAACATCAAAATTATCCGTAATCGTTTTATACCAATCGTACAGAGATAAATATAATAAATGTATATTTTCGTGGGAATTAATAAAATTGGCATAGCTACATCCAAAAATTGGGCTAGTAACCTCTACAAATTTAATCTGCGGATTTCTTCTTTTGAAATCTTGATAGTAAGATGTAGGTTCTTCTGTCCTAACTGTGAGTATTGTAACACTATGTCCATTTTTAGACAGAGCTTGCGATTGAGATAGTGGTGCAATTTCACCACCTCCTACGATTATAGAAGCTGTTGGTAAGAAAACCAGAATATTTTTTTTCATATTATTCATTTAATTTGTTCTTTAATGTTTCTAAATTTTTTGCAAATTCATTCCATTTTTCTTCCTCACTACCCGAACGAGGAGGATGATCAATATGGAATATCCCAGTACTCACCACAGGGATGATCATTGCCCCAGAAGCAATTAATTTATAACCGAAATGAGTATCTTCTAGCCCCCAACCTGTAAAATCAGTATCAAACCCATCAACAGCTTTATATAAAGACTTACTCATTGCAACATTATGCGTTGCTACAGTCGCAGCCAAGTCAAAAATCCCTATAAACCTATTAAATCCAAAATTCTTCAACCCGTTTGTCTCCATAACTATATTCCTAAAATTGCTTTCGTTGATTTTCCTAAGTCCCTTTTTAGCTTCATTGATATAACAATTAACCCTCCAATCGCATTGAAAATTAGATGGTTTCCTGATTCCTTTGATAATATTTTGATTCTCTAACTCAGGATTACTTGGATCTAGGCACTCTTTAAAAGAAATCAAGACAGCGTTAGGAATCAAACACAATCTTATGTACATCTCATATACGTAGTTTGATGGTAGCACAACATCACTGTCTAAGAAAATTAATTTGTTAAATTTAGCCACAGATACTCCCACATTTCGAGCGTATACCCTACCAAGATTCTTCTCTATATTAATAATATTTATATCAAGGTCATCACTATTCAGCATTGATTTAGTCAATTTTGATTCAGAGCCATCGTTAACAATAACAACCTGAATTTTCTGTTTTGCTAGATGCACAAATGACTGACATTGTATACTCAATACTGTCTTCTTGAGACTTTCAAACCCACCATAAACAGGAATTATTATTGTTACACCCTCCGCTCCAATCATCGTAACTTTGAGACTCTCGGTGTCTAACAAGTCAGCACCAGTTATTTGATAATAAGAATCCTCGTAAAAACTATAATCATTTGACTTCTCTGCAACTTTATTTGCTAAACGAACACTTCTGGTAATAGGAAATCCTACAATCTCACAAAACCGAAATAAATCATTGTTTAATTTCCCTGTTTTTTCAATCAAATTATTTACTTTTTCTGGTGTGTCTACACTTCCTCTCTTAGTCTTAGAAACATATTTTGCGAAATTTCTCTTAAGTTTGCTAGGTATATTTAACTGATCACCTTTAAAAGTTCCTGAAATAAACTTAATATCATCACTAATTCCAAAACGATACTCTATTAAAATCTTTCCTATAACATACTCACAAATATTAAAATTTTCCAGAAGAACAAGCAAATCCTGGATAGATTGTATATCTATCTGCATTCGTTGTTCATCCTTTTCATTTCGAAGAATCAGTTTACACCTGTTTGATAAAAACTCTATCTCAATCCTTTCTGCTGAATCAGTCTGACAAAAAATGTTTAACCTGAGATTTAAAGTAGGAACTCCATATTCTGCCACCAAAACATCTAATATCTCCGACCTTTTATCTTGTAATGTATACAATCTACAGTTTTTATTTTGTAGCATGTTTGTAGATTTTCAAGAAAGATTTGTATTCCTCAGACTCTTCTAACCAAGGAATGAGTTTTAAAGCCTCTTCCAAACTGTAAGTGTTTACATACCTCACGATATCTTCACTAGCCTGAATCTCATCTTCACTATTGATGTTCAAATCCAACCCCTCAGAGTTTTGACTACATATAACCAGATACCTAATTTGGAGAAAAGATGGTTGATTCTCGGATGATATTTCATAATACCCAAAAAACTCTTTTTTCATATTAGAAATATCTAGAGAGGTTTCTTCGAAAATTTCACGTTTTAATGTTTCCAAAATACTTTCTCCTGGATTTGGCTTACCTCCAGGAAACTGCCATTTCACATTATCTTTAGAGACTAATACCAAACGTTTATCTTTAGTGACAACCCATCCATATACCTGTTTTATCTTCAGAGTACTATGATCACTTTTGATTTGGTTTGATTCGTTCCACTTTAATAATGTTGGCATAGCATTTTTGTAACACTTATAGTATAATTTTGCCATTATACCACAACTAAGTAGTATAAGTCGATTACATGTACAATGTAGAAACTATGCTTGATCAAAACACTTTGGAGAATTATGACAACTCAGAGCCTGAAAGGCTTGAACAGTTAGAATTTAACTCACTATCCTTTATAATGACTAAGCCTGATTCAAGAGAGAATTCTCTTGATATCTTAATTGAAGACATTATAGTAAATCAAAAGTTCGATTTACCTGGGCTAACAACTACAGATATAGAAAATTTGTCAAAAGTAACAGTTGTGGGGAGATTTCTCTTGAAACTTACCCCAGAAAGCAGTGTTCTTGATATTGTTTATGAACGTGAAGTTAGGAACAGAAATTTTGAATTTTTAAATAGATTAAAAACATTCTATTCAGGAGATGTTACTTTTTACATACTAGTAAGCAGTTTATCACAAAATGCTTTAGAAGAAGTTTTAAATAAACTAAAAGGAAGTAAAGCCTTATTAAATAACAATGGAGATATTATAAAACATCCAGTAGGAATACGTGGGAGATTTTTAAAGCCAAGTAAAGCACTTGATTTGTCAAATCCAGAAACTAAAAAAGACCCTTCTTTGTATGTAAACCTACTTCACACATCTGATAATTTAACTTCATCAAAGAGAATATTACAGATGTATCTAGAAAATTCATCATGTATGCAAACTGAAAATGTAAGAGCAAAATTAATTGACTTTTTGAACAATCATAATGAAGATAGCGCTTTTTGATGTAGGGAACACCTTAGTTTATCGCAATGAAAAGGATGATATCATTGAATTAGATTTTCTGAACCAATATTTAAACAACAACTTTGCAAATTTCAATAAACTAGTATCTGAGAAATATAAAAGATTTGAAAAAAACTTATTTACCAAATCTGCTTCGGATATAGATTCCTTGCAAAAAGAAAAAAAGTGTTACTTTCAGTTTCTTACCGAAGTAATACAAAGTCTTAACTTAGACTGTTTCACACCAGCTGATATCAAAGAAATTGTGAAATTGCGTTTTTCAAAAAGTCGTTACAATCTTTTTATCGGTATATACCCAATGTTACAGACCTTGTTTAATTCTGCTGTACAGATAGGAATTATTACTAACGGCAAACCATCGCGAAGAGAAGTATTAAAATCCCTTGGTATAAATCGTTTTATAAATAATGATTTAGTTTTCATTTCAGATGAAATGAAATCAAGAAAACCAGATTCTGAGTTTTTTGAGAAGGTAAACTTGAAGATAAATAAGTTCTTCAAAACAGATAAGCACGTTTTTTTGATTGATGATGATTTAGAAAATTGTAGAATGGGCAACAATTTTCCCAACTGGACATTCATTCATTTTCATCCTAAAAGCAATGCCATAAACAAAATTACGCATACTATTTTAAAGCAAGATGATGGGTTTACCATAAAAATATAATTTTAATAATGCATTGGGTTGTTATAATGAGTCACATCCATAGGTTGAAACTCTTGGTTCAACATATCTTCATAAACTTTGTTGTTTCTATCCATTGCTTTTTGTCTATCAGACATTCCCCCAGACCTAACTGGATGCTTAAATTGCAACACTGCACCATTTAGGCTTGGTACAATATAATGGCCATATGCTATCAGTTTTGCTGTAACACAGGCACCATTCCAACCCCATCCATAAAGTCTCTTTGGAGTCATACCTGTTGATATAAGAGATTTCCGACTAGTACTCATACAAATATTCTCCCCCATCATTGGGAGTGTCCATACACCTATCTTCTTTCCAAAACCAAAATCTTTATACAAATCAGATTCTGTAACAACATGAAATGTCTTACCTACAAGTTCTCTTGGAACACTCCATTCTTTTTCAACAGTTGAGACCCAGCGAAAATTTGTATTTTTAAAATCAGCCCCCTTGGTATCTAAAATCGATTGATTGTAAAACCTCTCATCTGTTGGCTCAGCTGTCTCACTAAAGCCTGTTAATAAGAGTCGATCATAGAGCACATTATGAATCACTAAGTGGTTCCTAATTAATGAGGATGTCATTACCACATCCGCATCAAGGAATAAAATTATTTCATGTTTGGCAAGCATCACTCCTGATTTTCTTATTTGTCCTCCTGTTCTGTTCGTATAATGACGTACAAGAGTAATCTCAACATCTTTGGCAAACTTATCAACTATATCGTTTATAGCAAAATCTGAAGCATCATCAAGAACAACAACTTCCACTAATTCAGATGGGATATTTTTTACATTATTTACAACAGAAGCCAAAGTATTCTCAAGAGTATCAGTATTTCTAGAAGGTATTACAACAGTAATCCCATATTTAAAATCATTGTCGTACACAAAATTTGTCTCTTGCAATAAACTTTCACCAGTAATATTAAGGAATTCATTTTCTAGAGAAGTATAATCATTACTTCTCTTACTTAATATTTGTCTAATAGTTTCCTTCATAGATTCTAAATCTATTAGATTGTACTACAAATTACAGATTTGTACTAGTGTAACTTAACTAGGTAAGACTATGATTAAATATTCGGGAAGTTCTTAGCTAATGAAACTTCTCATCCTCAGGCTTGTCAAACTTGTTCTTTTCTTTGTTGTAAGTTCTTTTCTCAGAGTACTCTATCTTCTCCTTCATCACATCTACCAACTTCTCTGTGTTATGAAAATCTTCAGCTATGTTCGCAACCTTACATGCAAAGACAATCACATCTGTAACCTCTGCAAGAACACCATCCCAATCCTTCTCTAATATTGCCTTAGATACCTCACCTACCTCTTCTGTAAGTTTAAGCATTGCAATCTTTATAGCCTTCTCCTCATCCTGTGCAATACCTTTTCTTTTTGTAAAATCTCTCTCCCATTGTTGTATATCTTTAATATTCATATGTTTTTAAGTGAAATTTATATACCTCATTATATCAAAAAACCACATTCCACACAGGAAAAATGGTATAATATAGTATGGACATACTACAAACTTTACTAGATCAGAAAGCTTCAAAACTAAGTGGTAATCTCTATGAATACACCGCTGTAAACTTCTCATACAATACAAACAAGATTGAGGGAAGTACACTAAGTGAAGATGATACTAGAAACATATTTCATAACAACACCCTACTAGCAAGTGGACAGATGAACATAGACGATATTATAGAGATGAAAAATCAACTCTCTATGTTTGACTACATGTTAGATATTGCAAAAGAACCTCTAACTGCGGAGATTATTAAGGAATTCCATAGAATACTTAAAACTAACACCTCTGATGAAAAGAAAGATTGGTTTAATGTAGGAGAATACAAAAAATTGGCAAATACTGTAGGTGGTAAAGATACAACTAATCCAGAAGATGTTGCTGAGGAGATGAAAAAGCTACTACAGAAATACAATGAGAAGAAAGATGTAAAGATAGAGGATATAATCCAATTCCATTTTGAATTTGAAAGAATACACCCATTTCAAGATGGTAATGGTAGAGTTGGTAGAATGATAATGTTTAAAGAATGTTTAAAACATTCCATCATACCCTTTATTATCCAAAATGATATTAAACAATACTATTACAGAGGTTTAAGTGAATTTGAGAATGAAAAGGGATTTTTAATAGATACATGTTTAAGTGCACAAGATAAGTATAAAGAGATGGTTGAGAAGTTTTTGGGAAAGTAGATACCTATACCCCCTCAAATATTGCTTCTATAGCTTTCATCTTACTACTATCCTCCTTAGGTTTGTATTCTTTCTTTGGTTTCTCAGAAGGTTTAGGTGTTGGTAAATTCCTTAAAACTGTATCAGCATCAGACTTCTCAACAGGCCTCATATCAGGATTAATATCACAATCTATAACACATGGTACACCGTAAACTTTCATGAACACCTCTGCGAGTACATTCCTACTCTTTGGAATCTCTATCCTCTCCTTATGAAATGAAAATGGCACTTCAACATGTAAAATACCCTGTTCAAAAGAGATGACATGGGCAGTACCTATGAAGGCATAAAGATGATGGTTATGGGGTCTAATCTCATCTATAAATTGATCCCATTTACTATTTATCTCTTCTAGTGTCACCTCTTTATCCTCAACAGGTTGTTTTAATGGAGTTTCTTTTTTCTCTTCTTCCTGTACAGGTATCTTCTTCTTCACATCCCTATTCACCATCTTTATCTCTGTACTAACATTTGGTTTCATCATCTCTGGAATAATCATCTCTAATACTAATAGTTGATTGTTTGCATATCTAAGTTTGTTCTCAGCATCCAAGAACAAATTAATTAACTTATGCAATTCTTTAATATCAATATCTTTCATGAATGGGAAATCTTTCTCTACAGCTCCTTTTATCTTTGCTGTTAAAACTCTTCTAAGAGTATCTAGCACATATGCAGTAAATTGTTGAAGATTAACACCCCCCTGTTCCAAACCCTCAAGTGTTTCTAATGCCTTACCTCCATCTCCATCTAGAAGACTAGTTAGGAGAAGTATAACTTTCTCAGAATCTGGTAGTCCTAATGTCTTTCTAACCTCATCTAATGTAATCTCAGATTTACCATGTTCTTGACCACTGTAAACAACATCCATAAGGGAGAGAGCATCTCTGTAACTACCCTTTGCATTCTGCACAACAACATCTAACGCTTCATCCTGGATAGTAATCTTTTCTTCTTTACATATACCCTTAATTAAATCTCTGATTTCATCATCTGTACCAAGTCTAAAGTCATATCTCTGACATCTTGAAAGAATTGTAGGTGGTAGTTTATGTACATCAGTTGTAGCTAAGATAAAAATCACATGTGCTGGAGGCTCCTCAAGAGTCTTTAGAAGAGCATTAAACGCCTCCGTTGTCAGCATATGCACCTCATCAATGATATATACTTTGTATCTACCTTCTGTTGGTGAAAACTCAATTCTTTCTTTTAGTTCTCTAATCTGATCAATACCTCTATTTGATGCAGCATCAATTTCAATTAAATCTAAGAATGTTCCATTGGCTATTGATTTACAGTTATCACACTCTAGACATGGATTCCCATCCTTTTTAGGTTCTAAACAGTTGATTGCCTTTGCTAATATTCTTGCTGTTGATGTTTTTCCTGTTCCTCTTGAACCAACAAAGAGATATGCATGAGCTAACTGATTCTTCTTAACAGCATTTTTAAGCAGTTTAGTCACATTATCCTGACCTTTTAACTGATCAAAATCCTGTGATCTATATTTTTGATAGAGTACAGTGGACATATATCAGATATTAATCTAAAAATTCACCCTTGCCAAGTGAAAATTAATTACCCACCCTTAATTAACATTAGACTTTTCTTGTACATTATTGACGATTACCTTTTTACCACCCTCTTTTCAAAACCTTCTCTTCTTCTTTGTACTAATTTACCATTAACTAAAGAATATGTATCACTTAACCATGTCCAACCTAAACCTATGAATAATATGATAGCTCCCATTGTTACAACATTCTCAGATTCGTCAAAAAGACCTGTTTTAGGTTGTTCTGGTATATCTGAAGGAATAGTTGGAGATGGGGTTGGTGTCGGAGATGGAGTTGGAGTCAGAGTTTGATTACAGAGACATTCTGTAAGAGCATCTGTTTCAATTGTTGAACCATCTGGCTTAGTTGCAATTACAGTATTTTTATATGTACCAAAATTTTCTTTAGCTACCGTTATTTTGTAGGTAAATATCTTTTCTTCATTCTTCTTAAGTACAAGAGCAGGATTAAATGTCCAAGTAATCTTACCATCTGCATATACTCCACCTTCTGATATCTCTGTTGGATCAGAAACTGTTTTATTATCTAGAGTGTCAACTATCTGAACAACTGCACCATCTCCCTCTCCATTATTTGATAATTTTATAGTATATGAGAGGACAGCATATGGGTTGTCAGTATCTTCATTGAAACACTGAGATGCTCCTATTTTTGTTAATACTAAATCAGCTGGCGAAGCAATATCACAAGTACACATTACTGTCGCATCAGCTTCCATTGTAGTATCATCTCCCTTTGTTACAACAACCTGATTATCGTAAGTACCAAAATTCTCTTTAGAAACATTAATCTTATATGTAAACTTCTTCTCGCCATTAGCTGCTATCTTTAATGGAGTAGAAAATGTCCAGGTTATCTTACCATTTGCATATACTCCACCATCTGATATCTCAATAGGAGATGACACTACTTTACTATCCAATGTATCAACAATACTCTTTATCTCTCCATCTCCATCACCTGTGTTTTTTACTGTAATTGTATATATAAGTATTCCTCTAGGATCTACTGCATTATTATCAGAGTAACGACATAAGGATTCTCCAGATTTTGCAACACTTAAATCTGCTGATTTTGGAGGTGCTGGAGGTTCCTCAACATCAACAGCTATAATTAAGAAGTAATCATTAAAATCATAATCTCCTTTCCATTCCATCCAATCCCCCCAACACTGCTGACTAATTATCCTATGCCCTGTACTTTGTACCCATTGGATGTCTGAAGCAACATTAAATTTCGCATATCTACAACATTGGTTCCCTTGAGGTGGTCCCCAAAATCCTGAGCCACAAGTATTATCACTATTTGGTTTTATCCAACCAAGAGAAGCACCCTTATTCCAGTTCGAACCATGACAATTTTTTGCAAAATCTTTATGGATCTCAGGAGCTGTTTTAGAACTTAAAGTAAAAGTAAAAGGCTCTTCACCATCTAGTACTATACCAGTCCTAATAACCTGCCTTCTGTTACCATCTAAATTTGACATGTGATATTCAGTATTGTCACTATCATTAAACCTGAAGACAGCCTCCATAACCCCATCCAGACTCTTGTAATACAAAACGATTTCACCTTTCACTCCCTCAGGAATAGTTACAACAGAAGGAATGGAATATCCTTTACCAATATCTTCTTTAGAGGAGTCAGATATGTCCTTCATGCTTTGGTTATATGGTTTGTGTTCCCAAGTAGCCAATTCTTCTGGTTTCTGCCCACAACCTCCTCCACACCAGTGACATTCTTGAGTTTGGTCACTAGCCTCACTATCAGTAGGTGCTACTGTCTTCTGTTGATTAACTCTCCATAATAGATAACTACCTGTGCCACCTACTACTAGAAACAATATTAACAATAATATAATAGTTGTTTTCCTACTCCCACTAAACTTCATATTAGCCATAGTATATATGGTCAAAATTATTTCTCCTTACAACATAGTACACAAACTAACAACCTATTACAAGTAGAAAGTTATATAAAAAGTATTACTGAATTAACTTACTCACTGCCTCTGCTAACATCTGTGAATAAAGACCATAACCAACGGAATTAATAGCTCCAGATTGATTTTTCCCAAGTATATCTCCAGCTCCCCTAATCTCTAAATCTCTGTTTGAAAGAAGAAAACCAGATCCTAATTCCTGCGAATTCTTCAAAGCTTCTAACCTAAGAGCAGAATTACCTCTAAGAGAATTATAAAAGAAGTAGGCATAGGCTTGCTTTTCTGATCTACCAATTCTTCCACGAATCTGATACATCTGTGCAAGACCTAACATAGTAGCATCATCTACTATCAAAGTATTAACATTTGGGATATCTAGACCATTCTCAATTATCGTAGTACAAAGCAATATCTTAGACTCTCCTCTTACAAATCTCTGCATATTTTTAGATAAAGTTTGAACATTCATCTGACCATGAACCACAGTCACATTAGCCTGTGGGAACATCTTGTCCAATTTCTCAAACACATTATCTATTGTCTCTACTCGGTTATGTAAAAAGTAAACCTGTCCACCTCTGTTTAGTTCTTTTGTAATAACATCTTTAACAACATCCCAATCAAACTTTCCAAAGTGATTCTCTATCTCAATTCTCCCTGCAGGAGGTGTAGCTAACACAGAGATATCCCTAATTCCAAGTAAAGCCATATTTAAGGTTCTAGGAATCGGTGTAGCCGTAAGAGAGAGTACATTAGTATTCAATTTCTTCCCCTTTATCTTCTCCTTCTGCTTTACCCCAAACTTCTGTTCCTCATCTACTACAAGTAAACCTAAGTTTTTAAACTGTACACTGTCACTTAACAAAGCATGTGTACCAACAACAATATCTACAACTCCACTCTTTAATTCTTCAATTACCTTTTGTTTCTCCTTCTCTCCTACAATCCTAGAAAGTGCTTTGATAGTAAAAGGTGTATTCTTAAACCTATCTTTTAATACTGCATAGTGTTGCTCTACAAGAATTGTTGTAGGAGCAAGAAGTGCCACTTGAAAACCTGAATTTGCCACTGCATACATTGCTCTTGTAGCAATCTCTGTCTTACCATACCCCACATCACCTACTAGTAATCTATCCATCGGTTTACCTTTCTGAAAATCCTCTACTAAATGCTTTGTGGCAAGTAACTGATCATCAGTATCTTTGAATTGAAAGCTATCTACAAAATGCTCAAATTCATCTATCTCTGCCTCATCTGTAAGAAAAGGAATAATATCAACTGTTTCTCTAAGTGCATATAACTGAAGTAACTCCTTCGCAATATCCTCTGCCCTCTCCTTAGCTTTCTTAGAAATCCTTCTCCATGTCCCACTATTCAATCCAGTTAGAATTGGCTTAGCTTTTCCAGCACCGATATACTTAGTTAACTTCTGTGATGCACTAAGAGGTACAAACAACTTATCTTCTCCTGCATACGCTATCTGAATGTAGTAGCCTCCTTCTCGCTGTTGTAGATCTACATATTTGCCAATACCGTGATCTTCGTGCACAACAAAGTCCCCTGGAATAATTTTCTTAAGTATCTCAACAGAACCTGGATCCATATTAATATTCTTCTCCCAGAACTCCGAGAGATCTAATTCTCCTAACACCTCCATATCTGTTAAAACAAGAAGCTTGCCTGCATTAAATACAAAACCTTTCTTTACAATATTCTTGTATCTGTCATTCAGAAGAAAAACCTCATCTATGGACTCCTTTAGAGACTTCTCCGCCTCAAGTTCATACCTATCTAGATTATTTGTCAGATACAGCACCTCATACCCCCTTGTTTTGAAGTTCTTGACTATCTCTTGGGTAACATGGACAGAAGAGAACACCTCTATACCTGGAATAGTGCGTATTCCAAGGTTTACAGCCTCACCATAGGTCAGACCTAGGTCAGACCTCACAGAAATCCTTACCTGATCCTCTGCCTCCTCATTTCCTACAAGAAGATGACTTGTGGAGTCTATGAACGACTTACTCTGTACACTCTCTATCTTCTTTCTACTAGTACTCTCCACAATATCTATACTCTCCACTTCCTTACCAAACAGACTCAGTCTTACAATATTCTTCATACTAAAAGGCCATACAATGACAATATCTCCCAATACTGCATACTCTCCTTCATCCCATACTCTCTCAACTCTTGTATATCCTAAATCTACAAATGAGGAAGGATTGAAAGTATCACCTACCTTAACAGAAAGAAGATTCTTCTCCTTCTCATCTGATTCTTCTGAGGTAGAAAGCCACACAGTTTTACCAAGAAGTACACCTAAAAGCTCTGCTGTAAGCTCAAAGTAACCTTCATCAATACCAGTTACAACCTTTTTGTCTAGAATATCCTGCTTTAACTCTTTAGTATTAGATATTAATTTTTCACTTAAGCTATCCATATATTTGAAATTACAGAAGTATTTCTGGAAGAATTGTATTTACAACATCATCAATTACTTCATCAAGTACAATCTGTTCATCTTTTGTAAAATTCATCAATACAAAATCTTCCCCAGGGATATTTTTTTCAATTCTACTCTCAATTCCTACTCTTACTCTTTGAAACTTAGTTGTTTGAAGAAGACTTTCTACATCTGCTACTCCATTATGTCCTTTTGGAGATTTACTCTTTTGTATTTTGTATTTACCAAAAGGAATATCTAAATCATCATGAATTAGTATGAAGTTCTCTTCTAACTTCTCAATGTCATATTTTTTAATAACCTTGCTTACTGCTTGTCCTGAGTTATTCATATATGTGAGAGGTTTTTGGAGTATAGCTATAACTCTGGAGCCTTGTTTGAGAAAGGCCATCTCAGACATGAATGTTTTTTCTTCTTCCCAATCAGTTACATTGTAGTTTTTTTGAAAAAGAAATCTTTCTCTTAATCTATCTAATACAAGAAAACCTACATTATGCCTATTCTTTTGATATTTTTTACCTGGATTGCCCAGCCCTGTTATTAATTTCATTAAGTATATTCTGCAATATATTCTCCTGTTTTACAAACATTTCTTCTTTTTCATTTTCTTTAATAAATTCTCCTACATGATCATATCCTAAAATATGTAATATTCCATGAACAATATTTCTTAGTATTTCTTCTTGAAAATTTTCAACAGGAATGTTTTCTAGAATATATTTTGGACAAATATATACTTCCCCAACTAATGGCTTTGTATCAAGGGTGAATGATAACACATCTGTAACAGAGTCTATACCTCTGTACTGCATATTCAGGTCCTGTATGTACTCCTTGCTAGTAAAGATTATACCCACACTAGAAATATTGTATTCAGAAAAGTGTTTTTTTAATATTTTTTCTAAATCAGAGGATGAGAAAGAAAGCTTAGGGTAAAGCTTTTTTAATGTATTCCAATTAGAGATTTCTACTAACATATCTATGTGTCAAGAAGAGATTCAATAATGTCTTTTACGATACCACCTTCTGCTTGCTCAGCTATTTCTTTCATTACTACTCCCATTACCTTACCAAAATCTTTCATACCCTCTGCTTCAAGCTCCACTATCTTTGCCTTTACAACTTTCTTTATCTCTTCTTCACTCATCTGTTTAGGTAAGTACTCTTGAAGAACTTCTAACTGCTTTGTTTCTCTATCTACAAGGTCCTGTCTTCCCATTGTAGTAAACTGAGCTATTGAATCTTGTATTTTCTTAACTTCTTTTCTAAGAACTTTTACTATCTCTTTATCATCTAAAACTTCACCTTTTTCAATTTCAGCATTCTTAATAGCTGCTATAACCATTTTAAGGATATCTGCTTTAGTAGTATTACCATCTTTTGTAGCAGAAAACATATCTTTTCTTAAAGTTTCTAACAAAGACATTGTGATGTATATAGCTAAAATTATCTAGCTCTTCTTGCAGCTGATCTTCTTCTTCTCTTCCTTTTTGCCCATTCTTTTCTTTTAGCAATTTCAAGATCTGCTTTTTTGATTCTGTATGTTTTGTTCTTGTATGTTTCAAGAATTTTTTCTCTTAGTACTTCTCTATGAAGTCTTTTGAGTGCACTATCTATATTTTCATTAGAATGTACTATAACTGACATATTTACCTCCTTTAAATAATACTAAGGGTGATTATACCACACTATGTAATTTTTTTACTATCTTTTTGATACTCTTTTTTCAAATCTTGCTTTACTTTCGTATGAGATTTTTTGTTTCATAGTACCGAAGGAATCGGTAATCCATGACCACCCTAAACCTGCAAAGAGTAATACTGCACCTAACATTACAATATTTTTGGAGTCATCAAAGAGTCCAGTCTCGGGTTGAACAGGTTCTCCTGGAATATTACATCTTGCTTCAATGTTGGCAGATGTTTCTAAGTTGGAAGAATCCCTACTAGAGGTGTCGGGGGTAGCAACTACAGTATTCTGGTAGATTCCAAAGTATTCTTTATTTACGCTTATCGAATATGTAAAGGATTTCGATTCCCCAGGATCAAAATCGGATAATGGAGATGTTAAGTTCCAAGTAATTATACCATTTTGAATTACACCCCCATTTGAAATATTTGTTACCTTGGTTGAATCTACTTTAGGATCTAAAGTGTCAAGAATACTTGTGATTGTTCCAGCTCCAGAACCAGTATTTGTGTTTGTAATGGTAACTGTATATGTTAGATTTGAAGTTGGATTTTCCGTCCAGTCATTTACACATGTTTGTACTGCTTTTTTCTCAATATCCCACTCTGGATTCTCAGGCAAAACTGTAATCATACTGTATGCATAGCAAGGAACACCTCCTGCACCTTTAATGTCATTCCAAGATATCTCAAGTTTATGGTTCCCAGGACTTAAGACACCTTCACTACCATTTAAAGTTCCTTTAACCGTAATATTAGGAGCATTGTCTGTTGCAGGAATTTTTGTTACTGGAACAGATGTCCCATCAAGTTTTACAATTATATTTACATTTTGTACCCCATCAGTGTCGCCAGTAATATATTCAAAAGGTATTGGTTTGCCAAATTCTACCCTACTGGATGGTTGAGTTACCCATTTTGCACCCTGTGCATCACAGGTATTGACGGGAGCAGCTCCAACTGTAAAGCTAGCATATGCATAACAAGGTACTCCACCGGCTCCTTTTGTGTCATTCCAAGATATCTCAAGTTTATGGTTCCCAGGACTTAAGACACCTTCACTACCATTTAAAGTTCCTTTAACCGTAATATTAGGAGCATTGTCTGTTGCAGGAATTTTTGTTACTGGAACAGATGTCCCATCAAGTTTTACAATTATATTTACATTTTGTACCCCATCAGTGTCGCCAGTAATATATTCAAAAGGTATTGGTTTGCCATATGGAATTGTTGTAGCTGGTTTTGTGACCCATTTGGCATTTTTTGCATCACAGGTATTTGTAACAATTTTTTTACATTTTGCCCTTACATAATATCTATTGTTACAACTCGCGCAATCATGACTACACTCAACATCTTTTATATCTCCAGTACAATCAGCCCCTGAGCATTTTTCATAACCTGCTGGACATTGGGGAGTACATTGAGGGTCTTGATCATAACAACCGTTAGGTGGTGATTTACAAATACAAGTACCACTTTGGCAATACGCTACCTCTGGCCAAATACAATGGACCTTTCCGGTACAATGAGAGCCTTGTGTGCACTGCGGAACTTCTCCTGGAGTACATAGTGGCAATGAAGGACATGTTGCCTGCACATAAACACAATAACAAGAAATAGGATAATTTACATTATTACAATCTGGTAAGCTTCCGCAACTTTCACCAGGCTTATAACAGTTGCATTGGTTACTTCCAGCTTCACTTTCTCCAGGACTTAATTCTTTCTCCTGATTAACCCTCCATAACAGATATCCACCTGTACTACCTACAACAAGAAATAGAATAAGTAATATAATAACTGTTGTCTTCTTACTAGCACTTACTCTTATATTAGCCATTTAAATAAATATTTTATTTTATTCTTTTTTCTAATCTCTCTCTTCTATTCTCAACTCTTCTTCTTTCACTATCTTCTCTAATTTTACTACTAGTAGAAGAAATAGCGAAGAGTGCTTTCTTCGGTAAAGTAGATATCCATGTCCAAGCCAAACCAATTACTAATACAACAAAGCCAAATATTACTGTATGTTTAGAATTATCAAAAATACCTGTATCAGGAACAGTCGTTGCTGCACTACCACAATCTGCAGGACAATTCGTCTTATCCTCTCCTTCAGAACATATACCATCTC
>Ga0302236_1000844_pt1 | contig 24278 bp, 28 predicted proteins | sample AAG_UR_Gly_MG_FD_193509 | JGI IMG/M metagenome (GOLD analysis project Ga0302236, IMG submission 193509) | Enriched activated sludge microbial communities from anaerobic digester in WTTP, New Holstein, Wisconsin, United States - AAG_UR_Gly | ecosystem: Engineered > Bioreactor > Anaerobic >...
ATAAAGGTTCAATAATGGCGCAGATTGCATGATGGACAACCCTGTCCCGAAACGGCAGCGCCGATATTTCCCTCTCTTTCGGCTCGTATATTGTGAACCTTCCCCAGATTACAGACTGTCACAGGCGAAACGGGAGCCGAAGGGCGTGCCCACGTACCACGGGTAGTGGTTCAAGCACACCGTGCGAGAACCCGCGCTCGCACCGTCGCCCCAATCGCCACCGGCGTGAAACTGTCTTAGGCCGGTTGCATTTGGCAGATACAACTGTCCTACATTCATGCCTGCCATTGGCGTCTGCCACGCATACGACGTGCTGGTCTGTTCAATTGTATATTCGTCCAACCACTGCCAAAGTTTGCGTGCGCAATCGACAACATTTGCTAACGATATCGAACCTATGTCGGCATCCTCTCCGGTAGTGCCCCTGGTTGCCGTATTGCCTGCAAATTGATCCCCGGCAGGGTGGCCGTGGGCAGCCATCAGCCAGTCAGAATACGACAAAAGTCTTTTCCCGGATCGTCTGGCAAGCTCAACAAAATTATATCCTGACAGCCCTTCCGTACCGGTTAGCGGCGTGGCATTGTAAATGCTTTTTGCCGTGCCTGTAAGAAGCGGGTATCCGTTCCCTCCGTTAAATGTGATAGCTTCGTTGACCGATGGGAGATATATATCTACCCACACTCCTCCACCCAGATAAACCATCCCCTCAGGGTCACATTTGGGACGATGTTTTAGGTCCCATACGCTGTTTGGCACGATCGCCTCAGACACGTCGGCAACAGTGATAGAATTCCGTTTATACCCATAGTGGAACCCTCCTATTTTCCTGGACGAATCTGCATCATATCCAGCCGGGTATGTAGAATTAAGCGAGATGAGATAGACTTCCAGATCTACACCAGCGTCACACAAATATACGTAATAATCCTTGCCCACAGCGAAAACGCCTGTGTCCAGGTCAGACTCTGTCAACTCTACGTCAGATGATCCTATGTCAAAAACTTTTATTGTGCCGTTGTTATTAATTGCAAATTTTGTATTTGCTGCAATTACAATCGTCTTTGTCTCTCCTGATTTTGCTGTGATAATTTGATTACCGAATGTAATAATATCGGCCAGGGATTTGTGCAGATTGTCTGCATTCAGTAGATACGTCGGGTCATTTTTCCATAATATCATGTTAAACCTCCTCTAATTGTGCTTTGATCTGGTTGATTTCATCGTCTGTAATACCCAGGCGCATCATGTCGGAATTCGGGTTATCAACAAGTTCATAATCGTCGGGGGTTTGTTCTTCGATAGGTTTCTCTGCTGCTTCTGCCTTAATAACATAATGTTGCTTTGTTGCGATGAGATTGTCGAGAAATTTAGTTAACTCATCCGACTCAATACCACAGTCATTCCCCGAGAGATATAAATCTACGAGGTTTAAAACGTCCTGTTTTGTCCCGATTGTTCGTGGATAGCCTCTCATTACGTCCTCCTTTTATTATATCGTTCTATGTTCTATGTTCTGTGTTCAATGTTGAACCTTGAACCTTGAACTTTGAACGGTTTTATTTGGAAGGCTGGAGGGTTGGAAGGTTGGAGGTTTAGCTAACCCTCTACACATCCAAACATCTAACCTTCTGCTTTTTATGTCCACTCCGGCTGGTTGCAAAAGCTTCCATCCCCACAATATACGTCGTCATAACAATATGGATACCGGCTTTTCATTGGCGGATCGGAACGGTTGGGTGTTACGGTTCCTCCGTACTCGTCAGGATCGCCGGCATCAGACCACGCGCCTGTTAACCGTTGATTTGGTATCGTTGGTGTTGACATTATTATCCTCCTCTTTATTTAAGAAGGCTGGAGGGTTGGAAGGTTGGAGGTTTAGCTAACCCTCTACACATCCAAACATCTAACCTTCTATCATCTAACCTTCTGTCTTTATTCACTGCCTCATTGCCTCCTCTATTGTTTTAGCACCAGCCGTCGATGTGAATAACAGGTCGGTTTGTGCATGAGTAACCTATGCCCGTCAATGTCTCTCGGTATAAAATCTACCTCCTCTGACATATCGACATCATAATCTATCAGCACCCGGGGGATAAGCCGCCGCTCGATCTCGGCTCTGCGTCTGAGTTCGTTTGTTGTAACCATATCGAGCAGGATAATTTCAAAATTTTCAGGCAGAGGTTTATCGTAATAATCCGGAAACGGGTGAGGTACTGCATTAGCATCTCCACCATTACCATAACAAGGATGGTCGGGAGCGGCGTACGATGCCATGATCTGGTGGTATTGTTTGTCATATAACACAAATATCCAAAATTCAGTACCGGATGACGTGATATACCGGCACTGAGCGGCCAAATCATTGGAGTCTGAACCCAAATATAACATTGAATACCACGAGCCGCCTGCCAATCCGGAGCTATTTGACAGGAAACTGGCGTTTAATGTCGCCCCTGCAACGCCATTTGAAAAAGCCGGCATAAACGCATATTCCCCGCCCGGCGTGGTGTAATGTCCTGTAGCGCCGCCAACCTGCCCTGTGGCGGTTTTTAGCATCGACTGATTAACTATTTTGTTACTGATAGCAACATCATCATATGTGGTATCCCCTGCAACGTCTGTATCCGTGTATCCACCGATCAGGCGGGCTTTGTAATACATCGCGGTTGCAGGTATGGTCATGGAATATTGATACCGTGCCCATGACGTCGGGTTTGATGTTGATGAATATACATCCTGATCTGATATATAAACCTTGTCTTTGTCAAAATATCTGATCTTGACTATGTTTTTTATCCCTGCGGCAGACGATTTTATACTAAAACCAATCACATATGCGCCTATAGGGCTGCACTCCATATACCCTGATTCGAGATATCCGCCGCCGTTACCGGCGCCTGATGCGCGGGTAAATTTGTACGCCTTCGCACCGTGGGCGGGTGTTGTTGTATCAAATGCCGCAGACCCGCCGGCATACAAATTCAGCGTCCAGTTGTCCGGCACACCGTCTGCATCGGTATCTATTTCAAACGATCCATTCGGCACTTCTACCGGGCCCCCGATTAATGAATATAAGTAATCAAAATTATCTTTTATTTTTTGAAATAACTCGGCCTTGCCGGGGCTGTCGACATCAACCTCTGTTGATAATATTGCGTCATATCCCATTTATCCTCCCTAAAATCAGTGAATAGTTTAAAATCAGTGAATAGTGAACAGTGAATAGTTTTAACTAACGACTATTCACTAACGACTATTCACTAACGACTATCGACTGTATTCAATACAGCACATACCCGTCGCTCCAATCGCTCATCTGTCCGTTTGCATCTGTGATAAACCCGGACTCTTTCTCTGCTTCCGTTGCGCTCGTAAAATCAGGTAATGTATTTGCGCCAACCCAAAACAATTTTTGTTTTGGGTATTGCATAGCTTTTAATACTATTTTATTCTCTTTTGGTTCCCGTTTAACGATTTGATACACATGTCTGGATAGCAAATTGCCGTCAATGCCGAGTATTTTATCGGTTGTAATTCTTACGTAGTCCCCTGTTTTTATTTCTGAATCCTTTAATTCGACTGCGAATGTATATATGAGTTGTGGATTTTTCAGCAGCCTGAGTATGCGTTTGGTCAGATTTGCAACATACCTGATAACAAAATCCTCATTCATATAGTCAGATCTGAGCCATCGGCACATTACCCGCTTTTCGAGCGACTCGTTATACATGTTTATCCCTTCGCCCTCCGCATCAACTGCAACATCGAGGCGGGAATAACTCGCCACCTCGTCTTCGTCTGCGGTTATTAATTTATCCCAGTATATTGACACCCTGCTTTTTCTCGACGAAGCGTTTAAATCAACGCTATCTGATGAGGCGATTATATTTTCATCGTCTGTAAATACCTGATACGCCCTGCCTGGGCAATTCGGGAGATTTTTTGCAATTGTTATTTTGAGGTCTTCTCCCATCCACGACTTGCAGTCAATCAGATCAATGATCTCATAATATAATTTGTCCAATTTTGTTGGCTCACTGATTAACGCTGAAAAATCCACCATAGATATGTCAAATGCTTTCAACGCCGTATATGCGGCATCATTCACATACGATGGGTCTATTCCGGCATCGGTTTTAAGCATGTCAACCAGTATGTCATACGGACTTTGCGGCTCGTAATATCGACATTTCTGTATTTTATCATTCTGACTGTGAGTTGCCGCCGTCGTGCCGAAACAACCCCTTGTGCAACCGGTCAGTTGATTACCTGTCTTTGCCGTATATAACACAACCTCGTCACCAATCCTGATATATCCGTCTGCCGCGTCAAGGTCTGTGCCGTCAGATACCGATATTGTCGTTTGCCCGGCTGTCATTGCAGCAGCCAGCTTGATATTTAATTTAGGGGGTATTTCTATTTTTGACAATTTTTTCAATAGATCAACGCATTCAACAATGACGCGTCCACCCTCCTTAATTGTAATACTATCGATGTTCCCCTCGAATTTCTGTTCAAAATCGGCGGCATCGAGTCCGTAAAATCCGTGATACAGTCTGATTCGCCTGCCTGCATAATTCGGGTTTCTGGCTATGAGCTTGCGCCAGAATGAACCCTGCACGGATGCTCGCATAGAGACGTATGGGTCTATACCTATGTCCGTATCCGGTTCGTCATACATTTCGACATTCACACGCCCCGCAATTGTCAAACTGGTTTTGATTTCTGTAGGCAAATGCTTCACGGTCGTAATGTAGGGTCTCTCGCCTGTCCTGAACGGCAAGGGTGCATTATTTGATGTAAATACATAGTCTTTTGACCCTTTGCTGTAATTGGTCTTATCTTTGCATGTCGCATATGTGTTGTAACACTGCCCCTGTATGCCGCCGCAGAAGGCGGTGGACAAACCACAATATAGCCCCGGCTTCCCGCACCAGTCTATGGCTGCGCACGGGCTCACACCTATTACATTGTTGCAGTAATCCAGCGTAATGATTGCCATTTCTACCGGGTACCGCGATAATGTGTTTTTTAGTGCATCATATGTCATATTTCGCGCACACCCCTCATTTTGAGTGATAATACATCAGTGTATGTCAGCACGCTGAATGGTGTTTCCAGACTGGCATCGTCGCCGATGGACACGAAAAATACATCCGCAGAATATGTATCGAGATCCCATACGAAGAAAAACGGTTTAAACAGCCGTGCATGATTCTGCCAGAATGGGATGTAATATGCATCGAGCCATGTTCGTGACACCAGGCCAAATTGTGCCTGAAGATTTAAAACAGGATTATACGTTGATACTCCGAGAATGTGGCCGTTTTTACTGCGCTCCACGTCTGCCGCCGCCGTTTCTGCATACGGGGTATACGGCGTCTCCGGCGGGTATTCAAATTGAATCTTGACGCCCAGCAATGCAACTGCGATCTGTGCGGCAATAGCGGCAGTAATTATTTTGATTCTCCAGTACCGCGCTGACGCCGAGACAAACAACTTCATAAACGCCTTATCAGACGTCGGGGTAAAACCTGCGAGCCGTTGCGTCCATGTCACGTTGTCTGATGAGGATTCGACGGATACTGTAGCCCCGGCGGTGTAAAGATTGTGGCCGATTACTGCGAGGCAGTCCGCGCTTTTTGCAGACCCGCAATCTATTGTAATGTATTTTGTGCCTGACGATGCGGCCTTCCACTGCGTATACGTCCGCAGATCCAAGATATTGAGTATATCATACCCTGCGGCGGTATCGGTAGCAGCCGGCGTCCCGTCCGTCAGTCTGTTGTCATATAATATTATTGGCGTCTGCATTTTAAAATCAGTCGATGCCTCCTCATGTCCTCATTCCCTCATGCCGTCCTCAACGGCTTTTTGTATAGACGGGATTATCTCGCGTGCGAACGCGTCATGATCTACAACATTGCCGGCGATATGCAGGTTAATTATCATAGGACGTTCTGATTGCTTCGTTCCAGTCGACTCCCATGCGTTTGTCGTAGGGGTGTTGTAGGAATACCCGCCTGACCCGGAGGGAGTTGCGGCGGTTGTGGCGCCGCCACCCGGCTGCTGTGATGCAATGGCAGCTATCCGCGCCATGCCAAAGGCAATCGCCATACCAGCCCATATCGGAGCCATAGCCTGTCCGAACGGCGGAGGCAGGCCCATTGCCTGTTTATATGCCCCGACAGCCATCATGTACGTATCTATTGTTGCCTGCGCGATGGCAAATGCTTTATATGCATTAAATGCCGCCTTACTCTGACTATTCGACAACGCATAAAATGACTGTGCCATGCCGGCCATAGCACCGAAGCTATTGCTTGTTATGGCGAGTCTTTGCTGGTTGTACATCTGCTCTTCGGCGAGTTTCATCTGATTATACGATTGTAATTGCGTAAACTCGTCGACATATCCCTGCTCACTCAACGCCTTTATGGCATTCCATTCATTGAGAGCTGCCTGATACCGTTGTGACGCCGGGTCGTTTCCCATTCCTATATCGGCTATCCCTTTGATTGACGATCCAAGCTTGCCGAGTCCCTGGCCTGCCTCGCCGCCAACCTGATTTGCCATATCCATCATCTGCGTCCATGTATCGTCGTAGCCTTTTTTCCGGTAGTCTGATTGTTTTTTAAGCAGATCGTTGAGTTCCTTTTGCTTTGCAATGTGTATATCAAATATTTCAAAGGCTAATGTTTCTTCCGTATTTAAAATTTGTCGCCCGGTAATCTCCTTTTCTTTCAGAAGTTCCAGCATCCTTTCAGTGGGATATAGTATGTCTTCAGCATAACCGATCTGTTCCAGTGCCAGGGTTGTCTCTGCCTGTTTATTCTGCAATGCCTTGATCTGTAGTTCATTCTTTTTGTGAGCGAGGGTTTCTTCATTTATCAGACCTGCTTTTGCGTTCCATTCCAGTACCTTTGTCTGGTGCGCGGCTTCCAGATCAAATAGTTTATTTTTTGTCTGTAAATTGAGAAGTACGATCTTATCGGCCAGTTTTTGTTCTTCCTCGTATGCCTTTTTTATCCGTTCCTGGGATTTATCATCATATTCATCCCAGTATTTTTTAAGCTGGGCAGTAGTCCATTGAGCTATTTTTGTTTTATCTGCCCCTTCTTTCGCAAATTCAGCCGCGCGGTGATGTATATGCTCAATTTCCGTCATGGTCAGCTTTGCAATCTCTTCTTTGATTATCTTGTTCATATCCTGGACTTTTCTTGCAGAGTTCATATCCGATGGCGGGGGAAGGGCTTTGCCGCCTCCAATATCCCCGTAATGGACAGCACCTTTCCACCAGTTTTTTTCTGATCCCTGCGCTCCACCGGACATAACCTGTTTTAACATCTCTATCTTTTGCCGGGTCGCCTCCGATGCGCCTCCGACTGCCTCGATCTCCAGTGCGGTAATCTCAAGCTGGTCGATCATCGCCTGGGTATTTGCATCAGCCGAAAATGATGATAAAGATTTTTTAAAATTCTCCATTTCCAATTCAGCCGCTCTTTGCTCCTGATAGTGGTTAATAGTTATATAGGTTAGCGCGCCCAGGGCAGCAGCGATAATACCGGCGGGCGTAGCTAACGCTGTAAATGACCTGTATGCCAATATCTCGGTTACTACAATCAGCTCTTTTATCTGCGCTGTTAATTTTGCCGCAGCCGCAACCGACGTGAGGGTTTGAAGTACGAAATATGATCCCATAGCGATAGAAGCGGCAATCAGTATTTCTTTTAGCTCACCTATCACTGATATGGTTATTTTGCCTGCCGTCCAGAGATTCTCAATTGATCCGACAGCCACGGCAAACGCAGTTTTGATATTATCCGCCCACCGGGCGAGATCGCCCGATGCCTTTAATTCAGCAAGTGTTCGTTCCCATGATTTGAGTTTATCGACAAATCCTTCAATTATAATGCCCAGGGCAGGGGTGAATAATTCTCCGAATTTGAGTTTTATCTCTTCGATAAACCGTGGGAGGGATGTCATGAGTTTGCCGACTGTCCCCATAGCCGCTTCATAGGAACCGGCAATATCCTTCCCCCGTTCCAAAACGAGATTCAATGCGATCTGCTGCTTTTCTTGAGACGACAGCGATTCCACCGTCCTCCCGGCTGCTGTTGCAAATTTCCTGTACGCAGACTCAAACTCAACGGTAACGCCGACGGTGCGCAATATTTCCGGTTGAAGCGTGGTGATGCCGTGCATCAGCCTCTGTAACGCCTCCGATGAATTGATATTTCCTATCACCGCAGCATCCTGGGCGACACGGGCCAGCTCTTGAGATTTTGTCAGATCAAGGTGTGCCTGCATCATGCGGATAATCGATTGTTCTGACTCCTGAGTGGTTATGCCCATCTTTCTGACGCCCTCGGCATAACTTTCCACCTCTGCCTTGCTATACCCGGCGTTTTTCCCTACGGTCTGCATGACGATGCCGAGTGTTTCCACCCTGGCGGCAAGCGTCGCCGCGTCCTTCAGCGTTTCAAACGCCTTAAATGATGCATACAGCGACGACAGGCTTGTTATCAGGCTCCGGAACCCGCCGTTCAATGCAGGGATTGCCGATGTAAGCCGCTCGGCTGATGATCGTAAGGATTTCATCCCCGATTCGGTCTGCTGAAACACGGACAATGCCCCCTTATTATCGGCCTGTATGACTATATTGACAGAGTTCATATATGTGCTATACTCTTTTCTATGATATTCATAACACTCGTCGCACTCTTAAAAGGTTTCCTCACCGTCGGTCTGTTTATCGCCGCCGCAGGGTTTTTTGTTGTATCCGATGTTATATCGGGCATCCTTATATGTGCCATCGCTGTTATCTCGTTAAGGGCGTGGTGACGCACCGTTCCATCCTCTCCATTTCATCTGCAAGCACCCCCATATCCATCCACTCTTCCACTGACAAATCATTCGCTCCAAAGGGATAACCCGCACGTTGGAGCCTATAGATGTACCAGATATGCCCGAACCATTCACTCGGTTCATATGGGACACTCCCGTCGCATTGAGCGCATTTTGCGGCAAGAAGCTCGCCTGATGTTTCCATGCATTTTTTTCGTTTCTCTGGAGTGCATCTGGCGGCAAGCCTCCTTAGCTCCTCGCCAAAGGGAGGATATCCTCCTCAATTGCCGTTTCTATCTCCACATCCGTATCGGACGCAACACGCGCCCCTTCATACACAACTGTTGCAAATGTCGATATAATGTCTGACGCCATACGTCCGAGCAATTCCCGCCAATCCTCGCGGTAGTTCGGGCTTTTCATATCGGATGATATGGGCCTGCCGGCAACCCCGAAATCCCCTTCCCGGAAACCTGTGAGTATGGCCAGACCGAGATCAACCTTTACCTTTGGGTTCAATATCAGCTTATTACCTTTCCTTTTGTAGAGCTTTGACTGATATTCAACCTCTTCCTGGGTGGTCGGGTTGCGGTAATACAGTTCTATTTCAGTGCCCGATCGGGCATCGCTTATTACTATTTTATTTGTTGCTGATACATCTAAATCCCTCATTTTGTCCTCCCTTTTTCTATGTTCTATGTTCAACGTTGAACCTTGAACCTTGAACCTTGAACGGTTTTATAATCAGCTTTGTCTTATTTTGATTTCCCCGTTGCCGGCGCTTAATGTCGGATGCGCGGTAAATGCCAGGGCGTACGTTGCCATACCTTCTCTGCCTCCAAGTTTCGGCGGAGTCAATACCGTGTTGCTCAATGTAATTACAAACTGATTGCCCGCAGCAGACCCGATTGTTGCCGTGATTGTCCCTGCATCTCCGTCTTCCCAGAGGTCAAAAGGATTAAACGATGAGAGCGCAACCAGTTCAGGGTCGATGCTGCCTTCAACCTCCCTCCCGACGATGCTGTATCTGTATATGCCGTTTGATGCATTGGCAGACATGCGTTTGGCAATCTTGTTTTTAATCGTGACCTCGAAGTTTTCAATGATGCCGGCGTAGGTGTGGACGGTAAATGTAGCGCTTCGGAACATAGGCGGTACAATCGACGTTGCCTCAAATGTCGGAGCAGGAAATGAGACATCCGTAACGGACGCCTTGCCGCCCCACAAACCGATTAGTGAGAATTCGAGGGTTGCGATTTCATTTGCTTTTGCAGACAGTTTGACGCTTTCTGCCATACACCCGAGCACCTTCCAGAGCACGCCATCCTGGTAAAACCAGATGGTGCAGGATTCGCCGGCGGCGGAGCTATTCGGATCATAATCAACATATGCTCCGCCTATTGATTCAGTGAGGTTTGCTGCTCGCAGCAACGCCGCTATTCTTGGCGGTGTTGTGGCTACACCCGATCCCCTGACTTCTACCGGGAATGATATTTTTACCCCTTCCCCGAGAGGTATTTTCTGCAGCGCCCCGAAATATGGCAGCAGAACCTTTCTCTCCCGGCTTGCATCTGCTATTTCAATAGATACCTTGCCGGTAAGCAATGCATTATCACCGACCGTAGGGGTAGGGTCATTACCGTATATCGATTCTACTTTTGCCAGGATTAATTGTTTTTCTTCAAGACTCATTGTTTGCCTCCCTCTTATCTATATTTGGCACAAAATCTTGTTTGTTGATGTCGTAACGATAGGTGCCGGGTTGCCTGTCCATACCTGCTACGGGAGATCCCGCGCTTTCCGCATCTTCCTGTTTTGTACATGCCTTCCCGAGCCTCGCGGCCATCGCCTCGTCATTCAGGTTCTCTTTTTGTGGTTTGCCCTTTGCCGCAGTTTTATATGATCCTGGTTGTCTATCCATGTTGCCTCCTTATATCGTTCTATGTTCTATGTTCAACGTTGAACCTTGAACTTTGAACTTTGAACGGTTTTATGTCGGTACGGCCAGATAGTGCCGCGTCCTAAATTTAATAACGTAACTTATCACCCCGTCCGCATAGTCGGACAATTCCCGCGACACACACATAAAAGGTTCTATATCGTCATTATCAAGCTGTTTCCCCTCTATCGCGTCTCTCACGGCATCGATGAGTGCATATACACCGTCCGCCGCATCCTTTTCCGATGAGAGGTTTTTAACCGAGACCAGACATTCATAATCGGTTTGATATATGGGTCTGGGTCGGCTGCCCGTGTTCGTATCTCCTGCAAAATATACAAAACATGCCGGATAGTTTATAGCAACGGGCGGTCTTTTCCGCCCCAGCGATTCGACGATCCGGAAGAGCTTGTTATCATCATCATCATCTTTTAGCGCCGCTATCGCCGTTATGATGTCGTCTTCGATGTCCGCTATGGTTGCCATCGTCTCTTAAAATCCTCTCATCTTCGGCCTGGTGAATATTCTGTCGCTTTCTGTCTTGTTGCATTCGGCGTATGACGCCCCTGTTGACGCTGTGGGTTCGGGGTCTTCGCCTATGGATATAATTCCTTTCGCTATGCCTTCGAGCTGCCTGATAGCATTTTTGTATCTCTCAGAGCGGGTTTCCGGTATGGTCTCAACGCGCCTGGAATACAGATTGTATATGGCTATATCCACAGAACATTTTTTGACGATATCGGGTACACTTGAAAATGGCACGGAGTAGCGTCCGCCGCAATAGCTGTCAATTTCTGCATCAGCCTGTGCTATCGCCTCGGATACCCTCGTGGATACCTGCGCCCCTGTACCCTCGTCGTCGGTCAAATCAGTTACATCCGCAGAGGGCAGCATCTTTTCTATATCTGTCTTTGTACAATATGCCATATCCGCCTCTTTTTCAGCTATCGGCTGTCAGCCGTGCTGCTTTTCTGTTTTTCTGATCTCTGTTTCCTGCTCCCTGCCGGTGCCTGTACCGGCGCCTGTGCCGGCGTTTCTTCAGTTTTTTCAATGGATCGTGCCGGCGCTTGCACCAATGTAACGCTAAGCATCGGTTCGTTCATGAGTATGGTTGCAGTGTCGGCATCTACATCCACTTCTACGGGCTGCCGGGTAAATTTCATCTTTGCCCGGTAAAAAGATTCTGGCTTTGATCTGATTAACAGCTTCATCTACACACCTCCCTTTAATCCAGATGATTAGATGATTAGAGGGTTAGAGGGTTTGCTAAACATCTAATCATCCAGTCTTCTAATCTTCTGTCAGCCAACCCTCCAACCTTCCAGCCTTCTAATCATCTGTTTTTCAACCTTCTAACCCTCCAAACTTCTGTATCTTCTATGTCAACCAGGGCACAACAACGAGTTTAGCCGAGTTGTACCAGACATTGCTTGCGCCGGTCGCATCAAACTGTGCTTCAACAAGAGCCTTGCCTGCCGCCTCGTTTGACGGGCTTACAACAAGGTGTGTCGGTTTGATGTTCAGAGGCGTTGTGTTGTCTTCTTTGGTAAAGCCCATCATTGCCGTCCTTGCAGCAGCGTAATATGTGCTGTTTAACGTCTGTTTGCTGCCGTATGCGAGCTGCCACAATCCATAGCCGACGTTCTTTCTGTCGTCTACGCCATAGCGGTATTTTTTGCGCATAAAGGCGTTTTCATCGTCCGGCTTATCCATAGACACGAACTGAGGCTGCTTTCTTACCTGTAGGATGATCGGTTTGATGGGTTTGCTTAAATCCATTAAATACCATGCATAAGATGCACCGCCGCCGTAGTTGCTCTGGGTGGATGCGCCCACAGGGTGGTCTGTGTCGAAGAAATACTGTCCGTCAAAGCAAGTTGTCGCAAACCCCGCAGCAAGCAGCGCAAACACAAGATAATCCGGATGTTCCTTAGCTGCCTGTGCAAGCCCCTGAATCATGGGGGTGTATACGCCTATTTGGTCGTCCTCAATGTCGTTTCTGTCTACCTCGATAGTTGCCTCATAGTCCTTATTTGTAATCTCATAATGGAATGCTGCCAGGTCTTTGATAACCCTGTCTCCAACCCATTCCCTCATCATCGGGAAGTTTCCCAGCCATTTGTAGTCTACGCTCCTGCCTGTTGACGGCACCTGCATGGCTATAATAGGCCACAAAGAAGATGCCGCTTCGAGAGCCTGGTTAAATATCGTGGAAAACGTCCTGTATATCCCTGTTAAATTTGACTGATTAACAATCATGGTTATTCCTCCTTTTTTATATCGTTCTATGTTCTATGTTCAACGTTGAACCTTGAACCTTGAACTTTGAACGGTTTTATTTACGCTGTCAGCAATTTTTTCTTATATTCAATCCACTGTGCCAGCATTATCACATCATCGGTGCCGAGCGTACCGTCTTTAGGCTTAATGGTCAGCTCTATTGCCGCAGGGTAGGCCGTCAGATTTGCCAGCGCAAGGGTCAACGTTACTTCCTGGACAGTCTTTGCAACCGCATCGCCGGTCATGGCGCCTGTGTCGCCGCCAAAATCGGCGTCAGCGTCGTAGAGTTCCCCGACATCGTTATTGTATGCGGCCACAGTAAATTTGGTAGCGTCTGCGCCTGTCGCTCCTGTCTTTGCGGCAAGGATATGCAGTACCATATTTGCTGTTACATCCGCATCGGGGGGAACTATAACTTTTGCGCCCACTGCAAGAGGAGCGGCATGGTTGTTCCATCTGATGCCAAGCCCTTTGGCCGTTACGCAATACCCCGGCACATCGCTTGCGCCGTCCGAGAATGCGGCTATTGCCACGCCTGCCGCGCTGAATGCCGGAGTAGGTATATTAATAACCCCCTTTGCCGACTTTAAATGCTGGTATATCTCCTGTAACGCCGCCTCAACCTCGGTCTGAGAGGTGAATGACCCCGCATCCGCTATGCTGATTGCTGATGCTGCGTGCGCGCCGCTTGCATCGGCAATATGAGTGGCCACGTCCGCCTGCCTGATGGCAGGTTCGATATCTACCCATGCATGGGTTGTGTCGATATAGCTTGCGATAATGCCCACGAAGATATCATTGGTTACATTTCCTGCAAGGTCTACCGATTCATCATCGGCGATAAAAACATTATCGCCTACGTTGGCTATGGTGATAGCGGTGGCGAGTTTCATCTTGAACAGCCCCCTGCGCCTGACTGTCACATTGATTGCGCCGTCTGCGCCAGACGAATTATCCGCCTGCTCGCGGGCGATGCCCATGAATATCTGGCCTGCCGTGTCCGCGCCGACTACCGCATAGCCTGCGGCATTCACACAGACAATAGCGCCTGCGTATATCTTGTCCCCGTCGTCAACGGGTATGGAGAGGTCAACGCCCTCCATGTATTCTGTTGTTTTGTCTGCTGATAAAGCCATATTACGCCTCCTTTACGCTGAATTTTTTGAATGTTTCGTCGTCTATGCCGCACATTTTGTTTATCATTGCCTGAGAGTCGTCTATTGCGCCGCCTTCGGACTTTTTATCTTCGATTACCTTTCCTTGATGCACCACAACAGGCGCCTTTGACACAAATACGTCAAAACCTGCAAGGTCTCGGGTTGCATATTCCTGTGCCCATTCTCTCTGGGCAGGGGTTATCTTGCCGGCATTTACGGCTTTTTCAACTGCATCGGATGCATCTTTCTGTGATAGTTTTGCAGTCAGGGTATTCACCTGAGCTACAAGATCCGAGACAGTGCCGCTGCCCTGTTTCATTGCCATAATAGTGCCGGTGATTTCCGATTCTGTAGCCCCCTCTTTGAGTCCCAGCACATCGAGAACAGCCTTGTTTGCCACGATTGCCGCCCCCTCGGCTTTTCCAGCCGATAGCTCGGCGAGGAGCTTATTCACAGCAACGATAGCCTCTTCTTCCTTCGCATCCTCGGCCAATCCGAGGAGTTTCCATAGATTCTTCATAATACTTACCTCCCTTTTTGTTTTTTCGTTTGCGCAATTTAAGCTGCTTTTATTCATCAACGGGACCATCCCGTCAATGTTCGGTTGATTTGTGAGCGCAACGTTGATAAGCCGCACCACCTTGTTGTCCTGCTTCCGTTTCAGAAATACCGGCGATACATACCGATATTCTTTATTCTCAATATATTGCCTGGCCTTGCCTGTCCATTCGATTACACCCCATATCCCATCCGCGCCCTTGTTTATCAGCTTCTTTACCCATCCGGCGGCCGGCGCTTCAACTGGCGGGTCAGATAATGTCTGATGCTCATAATCAATAACCATATCGTTTTTGTGTGCCTCGAAATCGCTTATAACCGCCTGTGCGCTCTCCTGATCCAGCACAAAAACACCTTTCGGCGTAATGGTGCGGCCGGCTGGGATGACCTGAATTTCAGCAGGAGCTACACCCTGAAAATCCTTACCTATAAAAATTATGTAATTATCCATCCGTTCCTTCCTCCTTATTACCGTTGAAACACCGTTGCGAATTGTTCAGGCTGCAAATTTCCGGTATGACCCGTATATTTACTCACATTGTTTTCTTTCATGCGCCACAACGCAAATATGAGCATCTTTACTTTCCTCCATCTGTAATATATTGGATCAACCGTTGTCTTATTTTTCCCATGCCTGTCTCAGGTATGATGAGGAATGGCCTTGCCGGTATAGTGACGCCGGGGCGCTTGACCGATTTTACCGGATGAGCTGCCCCCGGCCAGAAGAGCGCCTTTTTATTCTTAGGTCTGATAACGGTTGGTGGAGTCTTGCCTCCAAATTGATGTATGGCTGCATATTTCACGTTTGTACCAACGACTGCTTGTGTGTCGGTTGCCTTTGCCGATATAGAGGCTGCAAGGTGTCCGTGCATCTGGAGTATCTTTCCCGGCCAGTATCCTTGTTTTGTCCTGTTTGCGATGGTTGACGCTTTCAGAGGTTCCCATTTCGGCCTGCCCTGCTGCGCGAAATTTTCTTCCACTTCGTCCCTCATGATCTCCGATATGCTTCTCATGATCGGCTGCATGTGTTTAATACGTGATTGCAGGGTTTTTAAGAGGTTCTGCACGCCGGTATCATCGACTTTGATGGTTATGTCCATAAAAAATTTCCTCTTATCATTCCAAAATGTGCTATAATATGAGCATGTGGATATTTACCAACAAAGGGTTTCTTTCTATCATTCAGGACTGGGATAATCCTGATAACATGATTGTTCGCGCGCGGTTTCCCGGTCACATTAAGGCGCTGTTTTCTAATGCAAAGGTTAAGAAAACACCGGAGAGAGATTACCGGTACAGGGCTTTTATCCCTCGTGAAGAGGTTGCAGAAAAGGTGAAATCCCTTGCCGAGGGCATTGATTATTCCAATTTCAAGGATTCTGTCCGTGATTCTGAGTACCATCATGCCTGCACAGGCGTATGGTCGGTCATGTACAGGGCGCAAAAATAAGGAGGACACACCATGCAAGAGATACCGGAAAAATATCAATATTTGAAGGATGTCTTTGATGATCCTATGTTTAAAGAAGAAAAACCACAAATTGAGGAGTTTGCAAAAAAATACGGCTGCGACCTTGGCCATTTGACAGATGAACAAATGTCTCTTCTTAATTCGAGACTTGAGCGGCTCATGAGCAATAATGCTGTTATCAGTGTGACATAAATTCATAATTCTTCCAATTCAATATGCCATTTGTTGTTTATCATCTCTTTCTTCAGCACTTTGTATTGTTTACCTGATTTTAGAATAAATTCATTTTCTGAACTAAAATCACTTATTAACTTGACTAAGCCGCCTTCCTTTTTCGTAAGATTTATTTTATAGATGACATTTTTACCAGAGGTAAAAGGGGATGTTTCTGAACTGGATTGATAGCCAGGGAGAATTACATTTCTGCCTTCTATAAATTTACTTTCTATAACTTCATTAGTTAGCTTTGTTCCCCTGTACACCACGCTGTTGTTGGTTTTGGGTAACTTGTCCAGTGCGTTGTCCATTTGCCTCTTAATAGAGTTTATAGTTCTGTCGTCCAACTCCCTGAAATGGCTGTTATATACTTCCCCCGCTTTCTTCACGAGGGTTCCGTTGATGTCGTGATAGTATGAATTCCCCGTATAGCCCTTTGTTATTACGTATTCAAGCTCTGATAGCATTGACCTTATCTCCTCTCTTGCCTGTACGTATTGTCTCTTGTAGTAGTCATACCCACTGCCCATATAACGTTTGATGTTAAGTTTATCGGCGCCGGCGCCTTCAAGCGATTTCATATACTTCACAAGGGAATTTCTTCTGGCTATGAGCGCATCGGTTAATTCTTTGCTCTCGATTTCGCTAAACCCTGCCGATTTCATAATGTCCATAACACCGGAACTGTTTAGCTTTTTTAGCCATGTTGTATATTTCTTTCCAAATAGGGCATTGTTTTTATCAATTTCACCAAATACTTTCGCCGATTGTGGATTTTTGGAAGGGCTAAGGAATGTAGAGACTTCATCGATGTCTGTGCCATAGGATTTGGGCAGTCCTTTTGCTCTGAATTTGAATGATCCCCCTGCGTCAATAAGCGTAAGTTTACCCTTGCTGTTCAAAAGCAGGTTGTCATATTCCATACCCACAACATCCCAGTTTTTGACAAGCACCGAAGAATGAAATATCTTTGCCAAGTCCTCCGGGTGTTGCGTCATTTCCTGAGCAGTTATCCGTTTCAGATCGGGATGCCATTTTGTTATAAAAGCAAGTTTTTTATTCCCGCTGAAAGTTTGTAACTCTGCAAGATAAGATTCGGGAACTTCTACACCAAGCGATTTATAAATCTTGTTGGCCGCGTATTCTGTTCTTGCCTGATTTGCATCTGCGTAGAACTTTACATAGAATTTCTCACCTTCGACGTTCTCGTATATGCCGCCAGGGTTGCTGCCCTTCTGTGTTCCTTGTATAGGTTTAAGGTCGGCAAATGGATTTGTTACCCCTGCCTTGAACTCCGCCATTTCCTTTTCAAAGGCCGCCCTGATGTCCTTGTTGTACTTCCTCAAGTCGGGTTTCCAGAACTTCTCGCCGGGGTTGTAGCTCCATCCGGGGTCGGTGAAGAGTTTTTTCCCTGTGACAGGGTCGACATACGCCGCTGTGGGCTTTGTGTAGCCTCCGACTGTGAGTCTTTCCTCCCATACCATGTTGTCCTTGCCTGATTCGACGGTTAACTTCCTTGCTTCAACGTCCTGCTCTGAGAGGCTGCGCACGCGGCACCTGCATTGAAAACCGTTCGGCGGATAATGCACCTTCCAGAATGGATCATCATATCTGAACACCTTACCGTTTAAAGCCGAATGCGCCGGTCTTGTCCTGGAATCCATAACCGCCACATATTGCCAATAAGGACGGTCCTTGACGTTCTCCATCATCTCGCGGTATCTGCCCGCCATGAATGCGGTCTGTATGTTCGTTCTATACATATTCTCCAGACGATAGGGCATTTTTTCGGGGGAATTGGACAACCAGCCCTTCGCCTGGAGACGTGGGATTAAACTATCCTTAAATTCCTGCAACGGCATTCCTTCGGCCATCGCCTTGTCTATCATGCCCTTGATATCCTGCAATATGTCCATCCTTGCGACGCCTGCAACTGTAAAGGCTTTTGTTTGGGAGTCCTGCCATAGGGATTGCCAGTCATATGTAGTTTTGTATCCCTTAGATGAAAAATACTCAATTGCCTTTTCAGGGGGAAGACCGATGGCATAAGAGAGATCAACGGCCTGCTTACCGGGCATTGGCGCCGCCCCAGAGGTCATTCACATAGATGGCTTTCTGCATCAATTGTTCAACTGTCCGCATATCAATGGACGGATAAGCGGTTATAATCGCAGCCACGATGTCATCATAGGTGTCGCCCTTGTTTATCATGGTGATTATATGGGATGTAACAGGGTCTAACTGTCCGGGTTGTGGTAGTTCGATTGCATCGACTGCCACCTGATCCGGGAAGAGGCGATTAAGAGCATTAGCCATGCCATCGGTGTTGAACATTATGGAATTAGCCTGTTGTCTGTTATCCCCGCTACCAATCAGAGGCTTGCTTATTGTCTCTTCCCCTTTTTCCGGCTCAGGGATGCCAAAACGCTCCTGTATATGCTTTACACCTATCCGCGTATAACCCACATCTTTTACGAGTACCCCGTAGACCTTTGCTGTCTTCTCCAGGTCTTCACTGCCCTCGAAGTGGAACTTAAATATGGGGACGCCTTTCCCCTCGCCATAATTAAACGCTACCCAGGGAGCAAAAAGCCCGAGTTTGATTGTGTTCTGAAGAGCCTTTGCATCCGATTCGAGAAGATCCTGCCGGATATTTTTTGCCTGGTCTTCATTGCCAAGCTTGCCCGGTGTCCCCTCGGCTGATCCGGTATGCCCCAAAATTGCCTTGCTCATTGCCCTATCACAGAAGTCTGCAAAGTCCCTGTGTGTTGTATTACTTCCTGACGCTTTGGCTTCGACGAGTTCGATCAGCGTGGAATCCGAAATCACCGCCGCCGCGTCAACGCCGAGATTAAAGACCGCCTGTTTCAGTGTTTCAATATCGGCAGGGTTTGCTGCGGACGAATATTTGCCGATGCGCATAGGCACGGAAAACAACTCATTAAATATCAACCAGTCTTTGATATCATAATTCTTAAATAGGTACATATATGCACACGGCCTCAGCAACCCCCCGCGAGGGACAGCCCCGGAGCGGGCCTTGTGACGATGCACAACAAATTTATTCGGGGGTAATTCTTCTCCCCAGATAGGATTTGCATCGGTGATAAGTTGCGGTGTTTTGAGTATCACATCGGGGGAATTAAAAGTAAATCGCTTCTGATGCACCCACTCTATGTTTTTAACCCAGACCTGGCCTTCTGAAATATCCCACATTATTTCGCCTACAGAAAAACCTTTACCCACTGCATCCAGCAGATTAAACAGGGCGTCTTCAAAGTCTTCTATATACTCGATCATCTCCTTTGCTGCTTCGGCGATCTTCTTATCCTCCGGCGTGGTTGACGCAGGAAGTATTTCCCATTCCAGGCCGGTTACCGCAATCTTTCTCGTTTGCAAAATGCCGGTCAGGTGAAGGTCTTTTTCTTCCATCTCTTCAAAAAGTTCCGCCTGGCGCATCACATCGCCCTGGTCAGCTTCTTTGAATATAGTCGCCAGTCGCTCTGGCGTAAGACCCTGTGACGGATACGAACCGTAACGATCCCGCACTGTCTGTATTGCAATTTCGTTGAGAATCGGCTTGTTTGCCTTTATTCCCCTGCTTTGCGAGGACAAGTCCCTGCCGTATTGATCAACTATCATTACCACCCACCTCTCATACCGGCTAAACCCGACCTGTGCGTATCGCCCCGGTCATCATTGCTGAATCTATCGTAATTGTCATCCACCCGGCCAAACATAGGGCGCCTGGATACGGTTTCATACGTTACAACGCCTGTCGGGTTTGTTGCTGCATGTGTTCCAAGCGCCGCTAAAAATAATAGTTACAATACATTAATGGGTAAATGGCAGAGGAAGGACCTCCTTTAATCGATCTTCTTATTGCAGATGATTGGATATCTTTGCCGATGATGTGGTAGCTGCCGCCATATTGGACAGACTGTTACATCACTGCTATCCCTTCTTCATTCAAGGGAAAAGCATTATACATCAAAATGATGGGGAAAAAGAAGGAGCAAAGAATAACATGAATAATTATGAAGGTTTATGAAAACAATGGGTGGACTAAAATTGGTGAAAATAGTGGATTAGTTTTAATGATAATTGACAACCCTGAAATATTCCATGACATTAATCTGTTGCAAATCTGTATAAATCATGTATAATGAATTATGGTATTCGAGTGGGGTGCGGAAAAGAGTGAGTCTAATCTTAAGAAACACGGGATTGAAGATAAAATATGGACAGCCATATTTACAATCAGAGAAGGTGCTGTTCGTATAATTTCAGTAAGACGATCAAGACCCAAGGAGAAAAAGATATATGAAAAAGAAACGCTTAGCCGAAACAGCAGAAGAATTTGACAAGAGATTTGATGCAGGAGAGGATGTCACAGATCTTATTGACCTCTCGAAGACCAGTATAACCCGCCCAAGCAGAAAAGTACGCATAACGCTTGATATTGCAGAATCTCTTGTAAGGGATATAGACGTAATCCGTGAAAAAATAGGCGTTGATAGAGGCGCCCTTATCAAGGTATGGCTTCACGAAAAGGTCATGAAGGAGAAATTGTCTTCTGATGTTTAACAAGATTGAGTCTTTCAGGTGATTCTGCAAGCAATGCTCCTTCCTGCAATCCACAATAGCACTTTTTGAAAACTATAAATTAACCCATTTGCCATTACATCCCAATTTCTAATGGTCGCCATTAGCCTTAAAGTTAAAATAAATTCCATAGCCAGCGGCATTTAATATTCCATAGCAGAAATTTACTAAATCAGGCTTATTAAACCTGATACAACCTTCTTTGATTATTATTGCATTACTACTATCCTTTGTCATAGCCCAGGGAAGACAGTAAAGACTACCTGTAAAATCAGTAGTGCCTAAACAAGACATATGGTAATGGTAAGCAACTGATTCTATAGAGCTTTATTTTTGGGATCATGAAGTTGGATTAATCACAGCAAATGCTTAACGAACAAAAGGGAGCCATGGCTTCAGTGCTTTGTGCCATATTTCTTCGGCACCCCATTCACTATCCTGGTTTGTGCCCTTATAGTGGAGCAGCACGCCAATCATTACGTCGATCCAGAAAAAAGAAAATTCCTTTTTATCGTCTAATATATTAGCCATTTCGGCAACATCGCGCGATGCATTTACTTGTTTGAGAATTTTGCTGCCCCTTAAGGCAGCGTGCAAGCCCTCCTTGTTCGGATCAAGCCTGAACTCCAACGAATCAAATGGAATTCCCGACTCTTTGTCGGGTTCGTGGATGCGGTTAAATTCATATGCTTTGAGAAATATCGTGACAGGGAATCCCGAATTCATCGAAACCGATCTGGCCATGTCATCGACAGCGCCACTTTTGGATTGTTTTAAAAATTCATGCCAGTACCACCTCTCAGTCATCACGAGTTTTTTGTTGACGCTCGGCAGATTCCCGACCTCTTTGTCAAGACCATGTTCAACGTAATATCCTGCATATAAAAGCCCTGGACTTGATGAATACGGAGGCGTTCTCCAAATAAAAAGCTTGCCGTTATGATATGCGGGCCACTCCTTGTCAGGGATTAGCCACCACTCTGTAGCTTCAGGCATATAGCGATTATATGGCCTCAGCCATAGCTTGTTTCCCATTGCAAGCGTGTCGGTGTATTTATAAATTGCGTGCCCTGCCTCTTTGTTGTCTTTAAAGCATGATTCCGGAATCATAACTTCCCCCTTAATTTTTATAAAAATGTACAACAATAATTAATAACCTTCTATTAATTTTGGCTGCTCAACTTAAAAAGCAGTAATTTCAAGCTTGAATAATCTTTCATTCGGGATTAAATCATGAAATGAGCGCTCCTTGATTATTACATCTGGGAGGAAAAATGCTGGAGGCGGCAATGTACACAACATTTGCGTATGTAATGATGAAAAAGAAAGAGGCGTTTCGCGTAATTAATGCTTGACATAGGAAGTTGACATTAACTCTTACAAACGGTGACACAATCCACACACCTTTCCGAGCGTCATGAAAGCCTTTGACTATGGCTTTACGGTGAGCTTCCAGGGTATCAAGATGCAAGATAGGTTTGTCCAATAAATATTATATCCACTCGTGGGGTACCTCAATATCGGTAATTTCATTTGATTCATTTGAGAACAGATATTGTCCCAGCAACCCTGAAGGCAACGTTGTGTTGTTGCTATTGAAGATATTCATATTGCCAAAAACAAGAAAACTGTCTCTGGCTCTTGAAACAGCAACGTTAAGCATATTTACACCTCGGTCAAAGAAATAGGCCATACCATTGTCATTTGTACCATATACGGGGGAAAACAGGATTATGTGTCGTTCCGCTCCCTGTAAAGTGTGTACTGTACCGATTCCTATATGTTCGTTTATGCCTTGTAGTAATAGTTCTTTTCTCAAAAGGTTAGTCTGCTTCTTGAAGGGTGTTACGATGGCTATAATTTCTTGTAGAGGAAGATCAGGATAAAGAGACTTTAATAACTTCTGGTGGTCTGAGATCCAACGGGCTATGATTCGTGCCTCGATTGGGTTCCATCGACTGCTACCCATTTTAATAGATGTTCCACGAATGTGTGCGTAACCCAACGGGGGTAACGGGTAGTCTGGTTTACTTTCACGAACCGGGATTAGACGACCCTTATAGGCAAGCCTGTTGCAGTAGTCGATTATTTCTGGTACACAACGTCGGTGCTCTGACAGGAACATTCCTCGCTCAAACGGTCCATGTATGTCTGTCTTTTGATACTTGCTTGCACGTTGAGCTATTTTCATTACGTTACCACTCGATGCGCCGAGTCCTGTGTCAAACATAATATCCAATGTACAATTTGTACCTATAACCTGATATTTTTTCATATTAGCAATATCAACGTGTTTGTTTATGCCCCATACCGGTTCGATTTGCAGGACATCGCCGACGGCGAGAGCTTTTTTTGCGAGAGAAAATACTGCACCTGCGACGTCTGGTGATACCTGCCCTGCTTCGTCAATAATCAATAGGTCTATGAAGTCATAAAGGGGGAGGTAGCGCTCAGTGATTGCTGCTTGCCAGTTGTAGGCACTGTAGAAAGAGGGTAGCATGTGAAGTGTAGCAACCATACAAGGTGTAAGTTTTGCATACCGGCGCCAACGTTTTTCCTGTTTTTCTTTTGTCTGTTTTTCTGCATAGTTGGTCTCGATCTGTTCCTTTATTTCGAGTAGCCAGCGTGCTTCCCAGTAATGGGTTGCTAACTTGAATGCTGTGTAACGCAGGGTTGTGTCCATCAACTCTAATAACTCTGGGGGTTCGAAATGCGATGTATTGTATTCTTTGCTCCACCCGTACCATTCTGTTTGTGCTTCTTCATATTTTGTTTTATCCTGCTCAGCATTATCGAGTTTTTTAAGAACATTATCTAGTTGCTGCTTGAGTGTGGTTTCTTTCCGTTTCAAGAAGTCTATTATTTCCGTATGGTTACCCAAATCTGCATCGATGACCATACCAATATTGGAAAAATAAAGTTTGTTTCGTATAACAAGTCGCTTCTTAAATGCTGGAATAAAGCTACTTAGCAATGACACCCAAAACGGCGTTTTTTCAGCATATTCAAGCCAACCCCGCTGATTTGTCTCAAACTTGTCAAGCGCTTCTTTTGCCTTATCAAGTTGTGCTTCTATATCATGGATGTGTTTGTCGATGCCTTCTGCGAGTTAATGTCAATATTTGTGTTTAAGATTTTTTGGCCGTATCCTCTTTTCTCCATTTCTATGCCACCTGTATCTCTTCTTGTATCTCACCATCAACAA
>Ga0302236_1000857_pt1 | contig 24045 bp, 14 predicted proteins | sample AAG_UR_Gly_MG_FD_193509 | JGI IMG/M metagenome (GOLD analysis project Ga0302236, IMG submission 193509) | Enriched activated sludge microbial communities from anaerobic digester in WTTP, New Holstein, Wisconsin, United States - AAG_UR_Gly | ecosystem: Engineered > Bioreactor > Anaerobic >...
CTCGCATTCCAGGGCTAAAGCAGGGTCGGCTTCGTCATTCAAATAGTAGCCGCAGGCTGCTATTTCAGCGTTGTTGAGTTCAGCCAAGCCTTCCAGGAATGAAAACATATCCTTCTCGATCCAGTCGTCGCCGTCTACAAATCCAATATATTTGCCCTGGCATATTCTAAGCCCGGAATTGCGTGCTGCCGAAACCCCCCTGTTGCTTTGATGTATGACAGTTATGCGGCCATCTCTTACCGCGTACTCTTCGCATATTGCTCCACTCCCGTCAGTCGACCCGTCATCCACAAGTATTATTTCCAGATTTTTGTACGTCTGATTGATGACGCTATCCAGACACCTTCGAAGATATCCTTCATTGCAATATATGGGAATGACAATGCTTATCAATGGTTCCATAAAATCACCTCTTAAATCACACTGAACGCTTCTTTTCTCACAACTTGTAGTTAAACAAACGCAAAGCAGCTTCATACAGAAAGTTGGCATGTCTATATAAAGTAAGATTGGCTGCAATCAGAACAAGCCCTAGTTTGTTTTTCAGCGACACATCCGCGCATTTCAATGCGTATGTAATATTCTTTTTAATGTCATTTTGCAATATTTTTATTGCCTCAGCCTCATTAAAGGATTTATTGACGTTGGCCTCGCAAAGCAGCCTGTAGCTTGATAATACAGACCTTTTGCGGATTGCTGGAACCAGCTGCGGATACTTCGGGCTTACTATTTCCTCCATTTTTTCATGCGCCCTGACAAGCGATGCCTTCTTCGAATTAAATGGCCTTCTTGTGGCACTCATGCTGTTAGTGAAAACATGATACTTTGGAATCGGAGAATAGACTATTTTTCCGCTGCTCATAATGCACTTGCACAGATAAAGCATATCTTCTCCAATTGCTATTTCATCTTCAAACTCTATTCCGTTTTCCTTTAAAATTTTACTCCTGAATATTTTATTAAAAACACCCGAGTCGAAGCAAAATTCCTTAAGCTCCAGGCTCATACGTATGGATTTTTCCTGTGAAATAATCTTTGTCTCGCATTCCAGGTCCAAATCGGGATCTGCTTTGTTGTTTACATAGTAGCCGCAGGTGGCAATATCGGCATCATACGCGTCAGCCATCTCAAGCAGAAATGAGAGCATATCATCGTCAATCCAGTCATCACCGTCAACAAATCCCACATATTTGCCGCTAGAAAGCCTCAAGCCCTCATTGCGTGCTGCGGAAACGCCTTTATTCTCCTGGTGAATAACCCTTATGCGACTGTCCCTGGCTGCGTATTCATCACATATTTTACCGCTGCCGTCCGTTGAACCGTCATCCACAAGTATTATTTCCAGATTTCTGAATGTCTGGTTTATAATACTCTCCAGACATATGCCGATATATTTTTCAACATTAAAAACTGGAATTATAATACTAATCTCTGCATCCATAAAATCACCTCGTAGAGCCGCTTACCCGACCCCTATACTATATTGAAACGCTTGACAATCTTTTTCGAAAACTCACCCTCGGTGTCCTTATTTACCAACTTGTTGATTCTTATTCTCTCCAAAGAGTAATCGTCTTTTGAAATCGCCATATCAGTCAGAAAACTCTTGATGTCCTCAAACGACACCATGTGCCTGCCCGGCATGTATTCAAGAATATTATCGACAAGATACCCTGCCTTGTATTCATATATGTCGTCTACCGTAAAAGCTATAGGCTTGTTAGTGAGCAGATAGTCAAAATAAACCGATGAAATATCAGTTATCAAAGCATCAGCTTCCCCAAGAAGAGAATACAGCTGCACGTCCTTATCACTTAGGTCCTTGTTCGTAAGAAACAGCATGTTTGAATGGGAACGGCTTTTGATATTTTCAAGGTTCTGCGCCGGATGGAACTTTATAATGAGCAGCATGCCGTTGTCTTTCAATACTTTATTCAACTCTTCAAGCTCTTTCTGCGAGGATATAATCGGTATTCCTGTCTGCGAAGTCTTGTCTGCCTTGTAGTGTTCTTCTCCAGTCATATGTGTCCTGTACGTAGGCAGCCAAACTATGCTCTTTCTGTATTTTTCGCCTGAAAGCTTAGACAATGCATCGCTTTTTATAAAGAGCAGATCGTTTCTCGGGCTCCCCATGGCTAGCAGCTGCTCCTCCTTGCACTTGTCGGACTCTACATACGCCTTCTTGAAAGTGTCGCTGCTGTATATTACGTAGTCAAAATTCATGCCCAGATCGCAGTTGGCATTTTTGGGTCCCGTTCCATGCCACAGATTAACAAACACTTCACCCTTATTCAGCTTAAAGGGCGGCCTTCTGTGAGAGTAGAAAGCAAATTTTGCAGTGGTTGCGTAATAATAGTAAACAAGCTTTTCCGCCCAGTTGAGCATTGTCTTCTCGTCCTCTGAGTCCACCTTTATGAATTTAACCCTATTGCCGAATTTCCCCCTAAAATCTGACGGATTCTCAACAAGCCAGACCATCTTATATCTTTTGTCCAACCCCTCGCTCATCATGTATTCAAACAGGGCTCTTGAATTGTCGCAAAAATCGCTATGACTCTCAAAAACAATGACATTCTGAAGAGGTATCATTTTTACAAGTGGCTTGAGCCATTTTCTAAGTGTTTTTTCCGTCATCATCTCTCCCCCCTCAATAGCACTCTCTTTAGCGGCATAATCAGTAGTCCCTTTTCAAAATCATTCATACCCTTCACCCATACGGTCAACATGAATATGCAAGAGAAAATAATGCCTTTTATGAACAATCCTCCCAAGCCCGGATCCAAAGGAAGCTCATTGTGCAGCGAGCATACAGCAAAGCTCACAGCTGCCGGCATTGAAAGCCTTCCTATTTCGGCCCAATATCGCGGAATATCCAGGCCAATCTTTTTTTGGTAATATATGTTCATGATTATTATCTGCCCCAGTACACACCCCAGACCAGTTGCCGCTGCACAGCCAACAACGCCGTAGGGCTTTACCAGAGCCACACTGAGAACTACATTCAACACCGCTATGAAAAGATAGACAATCGACCTGAAAGCATGCATGTTTTTTGCCTGCAGTATGCTTATGCCTACATTCTGGCTCAACGGAACTATTGAGGGTATCATTGTGATGAGTGCTACATAATATGCGCTCTCGTATCCCTCGCCAGCCCATATTGCTATAAATTCCTTTCCAAACAGCGCAAAGCCACTCAGCACAAACGAAAGCACCAAAAACTGAATTCTGCCCACCTTTACGAATGTGTCCGAAAGCAAGCTTCCGTCGGCATCCTTTGCGTCCAGTTCCACAACCCTGGGCAAAAACACCCCTGATATCGACGTGGATATTTGTACGTAATAATTGAAGAACTGCGACCCTATTGTATAGACGGCCACCGCTGCTGTTCCAATATACATTCCCAGAATCAGCTGATCTGTCGCCCAGTACAGCCTGTCTATTATTATGTTTAGAAATACAAAGAAGGAATACGCCCCTATGCCCTTTAGCAAAGGCATGTCAAATTTTGAAACCGATATCCTCTTATTCAAGACCTTGTAGAAATATACCATATTTAACAAACTGAACAGAGTTCCAATAATCGCGACAGCAAGTAAAATTCCCACCGATTTGTATCCGAACAGAAGAATCGCAACCATAATAATCGGGTTGAGACATATCCTCGCAATGTTGGCTGTTTTTAAGAATACGAACTTTTCATATGCCTGTATTATTCCAGCAAACACGCCTAGCGGGAATGAAATAGAAATGTTTACTACGGCAATGAGCATCAGCGTCTTTGCTCTGCTTAACTCCTCCGGTGTCAGAGAGGCCGAGAAAATATTGTCTATGTTTAAAATAAGTATGAGTCCAATAATAAAAGCTATGAGTCCAATAATAGAATACATTACAAAAAACATGAAGTGCAGAGACTTTTCTTTTTCAAATTCATTTTCTGCACGATATTTTGCCGTATACCTTATAATGGCGTTTTCAAATCCAAAATCTAGTATCGCCAGGTTTGCCACGACCGAGTTGACAAGCGAAAACAGTCCGTACTCAGCCTGTCCCAGTTTCCGGAGCATAAAAGGAGTATATACAAGTGATATTGCCACGCTCAGAAATAAGGCGGCATATGAGAGCACCACGCCTATTCTAATTTGACTTTTTCCTTTTTCCATAATGTGCATCTTCTTTCGCATTTATTTGTATACTGACGCTTCCTTCATAATCTTCAGAGTCTTCGAAATCCCTTCTTTTATATGCGTCTTAGCCTTCCAACCCAGATTTTCAAGCTTGGAGCTATCAAGAACCTGCCAACTCACCGGTGTGAAGCCAGCTTTCTCAAGCACGCTTGCCTCCGATATAACCAGGTTCCTATTCCCGCATTTTGCTACAATATCAGCCATTTCTTTTACGGATAATATTGACTCCCTGTCAGATACATTATAAGCATTACAGCTTTCGCCCATGAGCATTACTGCCAGTATGGCCGACGCCGCATCTACAACATAGCAGTAACCCCTGACTTGTGTTCCCTGACTTTTCATTATCACGTCATTTTCTGACAATACGTTCCTTATAAATGCAGCTATTGCTCTGCTGTCACCGCTTCTCATGCTAGGACCGTATACATGGCTTGGGCGCGCCACCACGACATCAACATTATACTGGCTTGCAAAACTAACGCACAGCGTCTCAGCCGCACGCTTGCTGCTCGGATAGCACGATCGCACATCCATCGGATTGACATAACCGCTATAGTCTTCCGAAACCGGCCCCACCTGCCCGGTAATTTCTCCGTATGATTCGCTTGAGGATACAAACACTGCTCTCTTGCTGCCACTCTCCCTTGCAAACTGCAGAACGTTATACATGCCATGGAAATTCGTCATCATTGTTCCCACGGGGTCATTTGCAAACGCAGCCGGGTGCGCATGGCTTGCTCCGTGTATTATATAATCAATACGACTTTCTAATCCTATTTTGTCACAGACATCCTGCTTTACAAAAACAAATTGCCTGGATTCAAAATATGACAAAAAACGCCTCTTTGCAGCCTTTCCGTTCCTGCAAAGCGCATATACAGTTATATTGTCATCAAAATGCTCGTTTCTATGCATTATGATGTCCACGATACATGAACATATCAAGCCGCAAGCGCCTGTAATTAACACGCTCTTGTCCCTCATTCTCTCCCATGGAAAACTAAAGAGGCTCGCCTCATTCAGATCTCCCGTGTAAGTAGAGCTTTTAATCAACACTCGCTATTCCTCACTTCGTCACATATATTTTTCTACAGCTTTCGCTCACTGTTTGTGGTTTTAAGCAGCAGAGCCTCGAATATATCCAAATCATCAATAGTTGTGATTTTTATATTTTTCTCAGAACCAGCAGAAAAATACACCCTCTCACCCAACTCAGCCAAAAGGTCACATGAAGCCCCCATGTTTGAAATTCCGCGCTTTGAAGCCTCATCATGGGCCCACAGAAGCTTAGATAGCCTATAGGCTTGAGGCGTCTGCGTTCTGAGCAGTTGATCCCTTGGGATTGTTGTGAGAGATGAAATCTTGTCCTCACATTTGAAAACAACCTCGACGCATGGTATTGCAGCCACCGCGTTGCCGTAGAGCTCATACTTAACCAGGCAGTCGGCTATAATCTCATGCGAAACCATCGGCCTATTGCCATCATGTATGATAACCGTATCGTCAGGGCTGCCTTCTTCCGCAAGCTTCAAGAGCCCTTGTCTTATTGACTCCTGTCCAGTTTCCCCTCCTGACACAACCCATCTTAGCTTGCTTATCCCAAACTGTTTGGCATATGCTTTGAGTATGTCGTGCCAACCGTCAAGGCATACTACAATAATCGAGTCAATATTCGGATGCTTTTCAAAGGCCAGCATGGTGTAGACAATTATAGGAATGTTGTCTACATGCATAAATTGCTTTGGTATATTCTGATGCATCCTCTCGCCCGAACCGGCCGCAGTCAGCAGTGCAATATTCATATCCGTCTCCCCTTCCTGCTTTTTTGCTCAACATATGTATGGCTTTCAAACTGTGCTGCAAAGCCTGTCACTTAAGCCAGGTATCCTTTTTTGAATGCAGCAAAGCCTTGAACAATTCAATGTCATCTGGTGTTGTGATTTTTATGTTTTTATATGAACCTACCGCAAAATAGAGCGTCTCGCCCAAATCCACCATCATTGTATTGGCATAGCAAGCCCCGTATATCCCTATTTCCCTCCTGTAAGCCTCCTCATATGCTGCTAGCAGCTTGCTGTAGCCATAGGCCTGCGGCGTCTGCACGCATCTTGTCTTGTCCCTTGGTATATACTGGGCTGTCGATATATCATCCTTGGCCTCGAATACATGCTCGTTGTGAGGCAGGGCTGTTACGCCATTGCCGTACCTCTTGCATTTTTCAATGCAGTCAGAAATGACCGTTTCATCAACCATAGGCCTTATGCCGTCGTGGATTAATATTATATCATCAGCTGAGCACTTGTCTCTGAGATTGTATACTCCGTTTCTAATTGATTCCTGAGCACTCTCCCCCCCCGATGTGATCCATTTAAGCTTGTCAATTCCATACTGCTCGGCGTAAGCCTTCAAAACCTGATGCCAGCCATCTATGCATACGACCTCAATAGCGTCTATATCAGGATGCCGTTGGAAAACTTGCAATGTATATATGATTATCGGCTTGTTATCCACATGCAAAAACTGCTTTGGGATATCCTGATGCATCCTTTGTCCACTTCCGCCTGCGATAATAATTGCAACGTTCATTTTTCACCCTCCATTCTTGAAATTATCCATACAATCTGTACTTATTTATACCCACCTTCAAATCATTTGAACCTCCGCCTGCGAAGTCTGGAGCTATCTTTTTAAAATAATTAAAAGGACTCCTGCTCATGCTTTTTGCATGCGAGCGGAGTCCTCTTAATTATTTTTATAACCGCACTAATCTGCTGTCGTAAACCTCATCAAAGTTGGCTTTCCAAGCTTCTTGCCTTCGTCTTGCGACTTCACCCCCTGTGTTATATAGATAGTGTAGGTTTCGTTTGGATTGTAGCTGCCTACAGGAGATATGAGTATTGTATTGGGCTTATCCCCCTGTTCCAAGGTGCATTCAACTATTTCCCCATTCGAGTCCTTAATGTAGATAGTATCCGAGTCCACAGTCTCAATGTCAGGCTGACGGCTGAATTCCACCGTCCAAGCCTTGTTGAGAGCCACGTTTGTCTTTGCAGGTATTTCAGCTGTCACAACCGGCATAGCCTCAAGCGTCTGGGAGTATTCAGACCAGTTGCCGGCCTCATCCTTTGCTTTAAGCCTGAAACTGTAGGTTTTCCCATTGGTCAGGCCAATCAACATATGCATGGTTTCATTTTTCCCGACGCTGACGTACGACCATGAGGAGGCGGACGTCTGCTTGTATTCAAGTCTGTAGCCTTCAAGGTCGAACTCCTGGTTTGCATCCCAGCGCAGAGTCACACTTTTGTCGCCTGCCGAATCCAGCCTCAGATTGCTCGGCGCAGCAGGATCTGTTAGATACACGAGCGTCTTTTCTGCATTGAGCAATCCGAACCCATAGTGATTGTCAAACCCGGCGCTTCCAAGATCCGTGCTTGAAGCTTCCAAAGCGGCAGTAAATTCCGATACTGAAATTGAAGGCTTGCATGCAACAGCAAGAGCGGCAACGCCTGCAACATGGGGCGCCGAAAATGATGTTCCGCTGTCGTAAATGTATTCAACCCCATCGTTTTGCGCATCAGCTGTAGTATAAATCCATTCACCCGGGGCAGCCAGATCCACCATGTCGTTGTACTGTGAAAAGTCAGAGTACGACAGGCTACTGTCGACAGAAGCTACACTTATGACTCCGCTGTAAGATGCTGGATACATATAATCTGCCGAAGCCCCATTGCCTGCAGACGCAACTACTATGCAGCCCTTTGAAATTGCATATTGAACCGCCTCGTTTTCAGCTGATGAAAAGCCCGGTCCGCTCAGGCTGAGATTTATGACGTTGCATCCCATGTCTGCAGCCTTTCTCAGTGCGTCGCATATGTCCGAAGTGTATATGCTGCCATTTGAATAAACCACGTTCAGCGGAACTATTGCCACATCCCAGTTCACGCCTGCTATGCCTTCTCCATTGTCAGTCTGGGCACCTATTATGCCCGTCACCTTTGTCCCGTGCCCAGTAGAATCATACTGGCAAGGTCCGTCAATTATATAATCCCAACCGCTTCTTATGTCGGCTCCTGCAAGATCCGGGTGGCTTCTGTTCACACCGGAGTCTATTACTGCCACCATAACATTGCTGGAGCCTTTTGTGATATCCCATGCTCCCTGAATATCTATCGCAGGCAGCGCCCATTGATTATCATAATAAGTATCAGACGGCACCTCCTGCAGCTTTACTTCCCGGTCCTCCTCCATAAAATCGACAAGCCCTTGGACTCTCTGTTCAAACTCGTCGACGTCTGAAAGCATTACCATAAATGTTCGATTCCCGCTATCGCCTATGATTTTATATTCGTAGGGGCTTACGGCTTCAAATATTTGCCTCATTGATGTATCTTCATTGAATTTTACAATGTATCTCATTCCAGAAGGCGAAAGAAACTCATCCTCCTTCTGCTTCCTGTCCTCACGAGAGATTTTGACGCTCTGAGAATCCGTTTTTCTGACTCTCTCCCTGGCGGAGTCTATTCTGTCTTTACGGATTCTATCGAGCTCGTCAAATGGATTTTCATCCGATGCCAGCTCATATGTAACTTCATCTGCTTTTTTGACGAGTTCATTTCCATCTAAATCCATGTCCTCTGCAAATCCATTAAGCGGACTTGACGACAGCACAACAGACAAAACAAAGGCCCATATTAGCCTTGTAACTGATTTCATAAAAACATCCTCCCACAGTATTGCTGTTCAAAAACTATCCTTAGCTATAATACCCACTATGACCATGCCACCGAACAAATATTTTATAAAATATAATTTGAAATTTGCATCTTTATTTAAATTAATTCGATTTAGATTTATATTATGTTTTTAATTTGGGTATAAATGACTAATAGTCATATATGACTAAATGGAGGTGTTTTTTATGAATATCAGGCTGAAAAAGCTCAAAATTGCAACTTCAATGCTCCTGACGCTGGCACTGCTTATAGCTGGCGGACCGGTTTTTGCAGGATCCGCCATTGCTGATGATGCGGCCAGAGCACCACAAGGGTGCGAAGAACCCAAGCAGGCGGATTACACCGTAGAGCACTACAAGCAGCTGCCTGACGGCTCGTATCCCGAGACGCCAGATGATACAGACACCGAAACAGGCGACGTCGGGGACACCGCTACTGCAGTGCCCAGGGAATATCCGGGATACACTCTTGACGAGGACAAGTCAACAGTCACCGGCACAATTCTTGAGGACGGCTCGCTGGTGCTTGAGCTCTACTACAAGGCAACTCCAGCTAGTGAGGATGCGCCTTATACGGTCGAGCACTACACGCAGCTGCCTGACGGCTCGTATCCCGATACCCCAAACGATACAGACAGCGAGACTGGCACTCCAGGAGATACCGTTACTGCAGTAGCCAGGGAATACCCGGAATATACTCTCGACGAGGACAAGTCAACAGTCACCGGCACAATTCTTGAGGACGGCTCGCTTGTACTAAAACTCTACTACAAGAAGTCAGCAGAACCTGCCAATTACAATGTATACTATGATGCCAACACGGGCACAGGAGAGCAAACCGACCCTCAAAGTCCTTATGCACCCGGCGAAACTGTAACAGTAATGGATAAGGAAACCCTGTCCAAGTCGGGTTATATCTTCATTGAATGGAACACAGCAGCAAACGGAAGCGGAACAGACTACAATCCAGGTTCGAAATTCACAATGCCGGATACTGATGTGACTTTGTTTGCACAGTGGAAGAAAAAATCCAGCGGAGGAAGCAGTGGCGGAAGCAGCGGGGGAAGCGGTAGTGGCGGAAGCTCGACTACAACTCCGGCAACACCTACCACAACTCCGACAACACCTTCTACAACTCCAGAAACAACGCCAGCACAGGAGACTTCAGGAGCCGTCCCTACAACTCCGACACTTAATAAACAGGACCACTTCGCCTATATAATAGGTTACCCTGAGAATATTGTAAGGCCCGAGGGCAATATAACACGAGAAGAGGTTGCAGCCGTATTTTACAGGCTTCTTGATCCAGCTTACAGAGACAGCATTAGAACAACAAGCCTTGGCTTCGGCGACGTTGAAGCTAACAGGTGGTCGTCGAAGCATATAGGAACTCTGGCTAAAGGTCAAATACTGTCAGGCTATCCTGACGGAAGCTTCAGACCTGGAAGCAACATAACAAGAGCCGAAATAGCTGTAATAGCATCCAAATTCGAAAAGCTTGCCAAGATTGAAACCAATAAGTTTTCAGACATCTCCTTGCACTGGGCTAAGGAATATATCAATTCAGCTGCTGAAAACGGCTGGTTCGACGGATATCCCGACGGCACATTCAAGCCTGACCAATACATCACAAGAGCCGAATTCGTGACACTTGTTAACAAAGTGCTCGACAGGAGAGTCCATTCGGAAGATATCCTTCCGGAAGCAAGGCAGTTCCCGGACTTAATTAAGGGTGCATGGCATTACGAAGCTATGCAGGAAGCAATAAACAGCCACCATTACAACAGAAAGTCTGACACATTCGAAGAATGGCTCGAGATCTACCATCCGACTCTTGAATGGTAGACTGCAATAACTAAAGCCAGCGTGCAATGCAAAAGATCATCAATCCTTTTACATGTACGCTGGCTTTTTATCTGGTTTCTTATTTCTTAAACAGACCTGACACGGCTTTGTAAGATAGCCTCAAATTCCGAAACGCCTTCGGATTCATCGAAAACAAGGTGAGCTTAACCTTGTCTTTTGCCGACAAATCACTCCCCATCACCACGCTGATGAACTCATTCTTTATATTGTCCCGAAGCTCACGTATCGCCGCATAATCGCTGAAGGAAGTGTTATACATAGCCTGGCGCAGATAATTGTAGCTTGTTAGTATTGATCTTTGACGAACTACAGGCACAAGCTGAGGGTACGCCGGTTTGACAATGCTTTCTATTTTATCGAGCGCCCGCAGCATCGTTACTTTCTCCGAATAAAAAGGCTTGCTTGTGACACTCATGTCATTGCAGCTGTAGTGATATTTTGGAATCGGTGAATATACTATTTTTTTGCTGCGCATTATGCATTGGCACAGGCACAGCATGTCCTCGCCTACGAAAATAGATCCGTCGAATTCTATACTGTTTGCTCTGAAAATTTCGCTTTTGAATATCTTATTCCACAAAGCGCCGTAAAAGCAAAATTTGTTTACATTCAAAAAGCTTGCCCTTATGGCCTCCTCTTGACTTATACTTTCCGGAGCGCTCTCCGCATGCAGCGATGGATTTTCATCATTTATATAGTATCCACATGCTGTCACGTCGGCATCACTCGACTCCGCCATTCCCATCAAAAGCGAGTACATGTCCCTTTCAATCCAGTCGTCGCTGTCGACAAACCCGATGTATTTTCCTGAGGCCGTTTTCAAGCCAAGGTTTCTGGCAGCCGAAACACCTTTATTGTTTTGATGGAAAATCTTGACTCTGCTATCCTTTTTCCCGTATTCGTCACATATCCTGCCGCTCGAATCCGTCGAACCGTCATCAATCACTATAATTTCAAGACTCTCATATGACTGGCTTATCACGCTGTCCAAGCATCTGCAAATGTAGTCCTCGGCATTATACACCGGAATGATTACGCTTATAACCTCATCCATATGATCACCTCTCCAGCTGGAATCCGCTTTCATATCCTCACTTCATCCAGTCCGCCTTTTTTGAATTCAGGAGCGCCTTGAATATTTCTATATCCTCTGGCGTAGTCAGCTTGATGTTTTTTTCCGAGCCCGCCGAAAAAAACAACTTCTCTCCCAGCTCAATCATGAGAGTACACGAGGCCACAGAGTTTGTAATACCTCTTTTTTGAGCCTCCCTGTGAGCCCATATCAGCTTGCCCAGAGGAAACGCCTGCGGCGTTTGAGTTCGCATCAGCTTCTCCCTGTCATAGCTCGACTCAGAGCAGATTTTGTCGTCAGTTTCAAGCATGGCTTCGGCACACGGAATAACTGCGATTGCCGAGCCATACTGCCTGCATCTTGCTATGTTGTCAGATATGACCTCTGCTGTAACCATGGGGCGTATGGCATCATGCACCAATACTATGTCTTCTTCGCCGAATTTCTCCTCGATGGCGTATATCCCGTTCCTTATGGATTCCTGCCCCGTTGCACCTCCACAAACGACACCCGACAGTTTGCTTATGTTAAACTGCTTCGCATAAGCGATTAAAATTTCCTGCCAGCCATTAAGACAGACAACCTCTATAGCATCAATGTCCGGATGATTTTGGAAAGCTTCCATCGTATAGATAATTATAGGCTTGTCCTGCACGTTTATGAACTGCTTTGGAATATCCTGATGCATTCTCTGTCCGCTTCCGCCCGCTATGATAAGCGCTATGTTCATTTTTTTCCTCCCACCTCATTCAAATATATTTTTATAAATACCCATTTATTATGGGATCCTATCAATATCAGGCAAACGAATCACCAAATTAAATGCAGACTCCCTGCATAACACAGCCCGTATAGCAAAAGCCAGCACAAGACAAGGTGTTGAACCTTGCCCATGCTGGCTTTTGTTGCTTTCTCGCTTAATTTCAAATTTACTGAGTTATTGTAAATTTCATCTTCACATTTCCGCTCAAGCTCGCGCCGTCCTTAGCCCTCAGATCTTTTATCCATAAGGTGTATGACTTGCCCACAGTATATTCTTGAGAAGGAGTAATCTTGAGCTCTTTTCCTTCAAGCTGATAGCTAGTCTGAATTTTCTTTCCGCTTTCATCAGTAACGTAGACAGTACCCGATCCCACCGATGCCCCGTCTACCTCTTTGCTGAATTCGACAGTCCAAGTCTTGGAAGCGTCGCTGGTGCTTTGCTCTTCCCAGCTTTTCCACGATCCGTCGTCCTTTTCTTCATACGATACAAGAGCCGCCTCTTCATTAACGTCAGCCTGGTCCAGGCTGAAATCAAAATCCTCGGCTCCCGTTTTTTCAAACAGGAGCCTTATAAGCTCTCCGCTTTCGACAATCGGCTCCGAGCTAGCCATTGCAATTTTTACTATGCCGGGCTGCTCATCATTTACCGCGATAATGAACGATTCAGCTGAAGAGCCTTTTTCAACGCCCTCAAAATTGGCTTTGCTCTCATCGTATGTCACAGTAATGTCTACAGCATATATGCTTTCACCCTTGGGGTCAATATTTAACGGAACTGCAACAGCTCCGGCAGTGCCCTCAAGAGGCTCTTTGACTATTACTTCAGCAGTGCTCATGCTTTGTATTCCAGAGCCTTCCATGTTCCAGCTTCCGGAAACGTCTCCCAGAAGAATTGCCGTGAAATTCTGCCCCGTTACATCAGCTGCCACGTTGGCATAGCTTCGCTCCCCCGGTTCGAATGCCCACACCTTTCCGGCTCCCGGGAAAGGCACTTGAATAAGTCCCACAGCCCTTTGCAGCACGTAGGATGCATCCATTGAGTTGGCTGCGCCGCTTCTGTTTACATCCCCCGCAGTCTTTTGATTCCCCGAAAGCGACAGTATGCCGGCATCACCCTGGAGTATCAAGGAAGCGTCGTAGGCGCTTATTCCCGTCACTTCATCAGACTTCGACGCCGTCAGGGTGTATGGACCCGCCTCGATTCCCGATATGGAGTAGCTGCCATTTTCACCGCTTGAGCTGCTGTAGGTTTTTTCTCCGCTAAGCTTCAGGCTTGCTCCCCCAACAGGTCCGTTGCCGTTGTAGTACAATATGTTTCCGCTCATAACCGAGGTGTTGGCCGCGGTAAACGAGCCATTCACCTTATTTGCAGCAATGCTTCCGTCATTCAGGCTTACATCTTCCAGAGTAATTGCCGAATACCCTTTCTCGCTCTCTAACACTCTGAACTCTATTACAGCCAAAGTTCCCGAGCCTTTAACTGCTGTTGCCGACGCAAGGGACAGCTGCAGCTCTCCTGGGTTGTCCTTGTTGTGCTCCAAAGAAAATCCAGATGTCAGGCTTCCCTTGCGAACGCTTTCGACAGACAGCACATCCTTGTCGAATGATAGCTTGATACTGCCCGCAAGAAGGCCTTCAACGGCGTCCACCGCAATCGGAAGCTCTACCATCTGCCCCGGATGGGCCTGGATATCAGAAAGACTTACCTCTGAGCCCTCGTTCTTGTATGTGAATCCCCTCAGCAACGTATCGCTGTAGCTGTCAGGATTTGTTACCTTGACGTCTACCACCGCCGGATAGTGAGCCGGCACTAACGCGGTTATCCTGTTCTCGCTCTCGACAACCACATTCGAAGCCGCAGCCTGCCCGAAGGTCACGCTCGCTCCAGCCTTAAAATTGGTTCCCATTATTACTACTGACGTTCCTCCTGAGGACGGTCCCTGGGATGGGGTCACCGAGGTCACCTTTGGCGCGTCAGTTATTGCAACCTGGTTAGGAGAATCCGCCCGGCCGTTTCTTACTATTGAAACGCCGTCGGTCGCCTGGATGTAGTAATCAATGCCCGGGGCCTGAACCTGCAATCCCTCGATTGTCGCCGCATACCTGTCGCCAGTTGTCTTCACCATTTCCTTCTTGGAATAGCTTCCTGAGCCCGCGATTCTGTAGAAAAGCTCCGCCTTTTCCACCCTCACATTGTCTGTCACATCCGCGTATATCTGCAGCGGCATTCCCGGAGCTGCGCCCTTCACTGGCGTGTGCGAAATCACCGGCGCAACCGTGTCAAGGGGCGTCGCCGCGGCCGCGTTGGAGAAATCAGACTCGCTGAAGTCCGTCTGCACCACTGTGAACTTGTAGAAGTATGTCTTGCCCGGCTCCACGTTGTCGTCCACAAATGTCTTTTGCTCTGAAGGAACTATGTTGTCGTTGATTTTTGAATAAGTCCCGTCAATCGTCCCGCTGCGGTATATGTTGTAGCCCGCCAGAAGCTCGAAATCGTCCTGAGTCCATGAGAGGGAAACCTGGCCCTCTTCGCCCACAGCCTGCAGGTTCATGGCCTCAGTTCCCGATGTGGAAACCTCAAAGCTGAACCTTTCGGAGTCGTTCCCTGTGACAAGCCAAGGGTCGTCCGCCGCAACAGCTCCCGCGACGCGGAAGAACTGCTCTCCGTCTCCAGTCAGCGGCGTAATCTGCATTGCGCCTTGCCAGTTGCGACCATCGACCCAGTCGCCGTCTATCATGAAGTCAGTATAGGGCATGTCAGGTCCGAAGGAAACCTGAGGCTGCACGCTAGTGTCCATGTCCCTGTTGAAGGCCACATTAACCGTGGCCGCCTCTGCTCCCAGCTTAGAGGCCCTTTCCTCCAAGTCAGTCGAGACGTACACGTCCTTTACAAAAGGATACGCATCCACGGGCGCTTCTCCAAGCAACGGCTCATAGAGCACCTTGGCCCTGTTGAAGTCGTCTCCATAGTCCACTATGGCCTTTTCAACCAGGGAAGGCGAAGCCGTGCCCCAGTAGTTGCCAGCAAGATGCTGGGTGTAGTCCCTTCCCTCCCTGCTGAAGAACCTCATCCAGTGGTCTATCCCCGGAATGTTCCACACGTTTAGTATGGCGTTTCCGGTGACAGTCGACAGGCCTTCGTTGAGAAACTGCTCTCTCTTTGATGCAAGGTAGGCGTCGTCTATTACTTCTGCGCTATTCGGGATTTCGATTACACAAGTCTGAACACCAGTATTGTAAGCCCATTTTCCATCCCACGAGTTAAGTGTAGTTGAGCCTGAAAATGAATTGGACTTATTTGGTTGCCCAACACTCCAGTTTGTGTATATATTCTCCTCCCCACTTAACCATGTAAAATCATTATATTCTTCAAAATCATTAAATCCAATCGTTGGATCATAACTGAATTCACCTGGATCTAATCCCGGATATTTTTCTTCAAACAAAGTCCTATTCATGACATTATTATAATAATATGATCTGACAAATTCATTTTCAGCCGAATCGCCTATTGTTGCGATATGCCCTCCCATAGTCTGAGCGAACTCATCTACAAGTTTTATCCGTTCATAATGTGCCGCTAAATTCATGTTGTCGCATACAGTTACATAAGTGATGCCATTGGCTTCGTTTTTCACAGGGAAGACAGTCTGTAGCGCTTCTTCTGTCTTAACTGCATATCCCCAGTCCTCCGCTCTAGAACTCCATAAACTCCTATCACCCCACTGAGACTCGTAAAGCTTGTGATTCTTTAAGTAAACATTGCCATGAGCTTTTTCGTTGGATAACCACATGGTACAACTGTCAAAAATATTGTTTTCTGTCTCACCCCATACTTTTAACAATCCTGACAAATTCGTATCACTCTCTTTGTATCCCAACTGGTAAAACCTAGAGTTTGATATCACGTTACTCTTTACAACTGGTCCATAAAAATTTAATGTTCTTAATGCGCCACCTTCCAAATATCTGATGTATGCCTTGTCAAACATATCTTGAGTGAAATTACAGTGTTCTATCTCATCTACAGCTATTCTTGGATTCACAAGATTTACATATTTAAGTGATGCGCTACCAGAAATATCATCTGAGAATCCCCAATTATAGATTCCCATATCAGGTCTTGTCCTATCAATGCTTTTCTTGGACGAAATAACTATCTGGTGTCCGCTATAATGCATGCTCGGGAATATGTCTATAGGCTCCTGCGCAGTGCCTTCAGCTATGAGAGTCCCCTCCACCTGAAGGTATGGAATCTTAGTGTCGGCGTACGGATCCTGGGGATCGCTGCTGTAGAACTGTATCTTGGTTCCCGGCTCCACGGTAACGGTGACTCCCTTTTCAATGAGAGTCGGCTCTGATATTATCCAGTAGTCGTCCTTTGTGATAGTCATGTCCTCACTTATGACCCTTGGAAAATCCCTTCCCTTGCGGACAGTGAGGCTGAATCCGCTTTCGCTTTCATAGACGGTTTCATCGCTTGCATCAAGGCCGTTCTTGGCTGTGATTGTCACGTTGATATTAACCATGTGGTCGTTCGGAGTATCCTCGGCCACCTTTATCTTGAAAGGATTGCTCACTCCTGTGATTTCATCACCGTCGTATATAAAGCCGTTGTCCTTTACGGCAAAATTGCCTACAGACCCATAGTCCACAGTGTCGTTTACAAACTCAACGTAAGGATCGGGAATGCCTGCGGGAGACAGCGCGTCTATCTTGACCTGCACATCGTCCGCCTTACCCCAGTTGTTGCGGACCTCAAGAGCCAGGTCCACAGTCTCGCCAGCGTCAATCATGCCATTTTCATTGTTTTCCGAATATGTTTCCTTGCTGTCGAATATGTATTGGTTAAGATGGGTCACCTCAGGAGCCGGCGTTTCAGTCAAAGCCTTGTAGACATTAAGGCTTCTGTAGAAAGCCGGAGGCTTGGAGTTGCTGTATGTCTTTCCCTGAAGCATGTCCCCTGTAGAGGCCAACTGGCCCATTATGAACCTTGAGGAATATGTATTCTTGTCTTCAAAATGCGACCTCAAAAGAGCCGCCGCTCCCGATACCATCGGGGCCGCCATAGAGGTTCCAGACCATTTTGCGTACTGCCCGTTGGGAAGAGGGCTTAGTATCTCGACTCCCGGAGCCATTAGCTCGTATTCGAAGGAATTCTGAGAGTACGGATCCCAGTTGGAGAAACCAGCAAGATTGTCTCCCTTTGCATCTGGCGAAGGCCTCTGGGCCATGACTCCAAGCACCCAGTTGTACGCCGCAGGATACGTTGGCTTCCCTGGAATCATCTCTACGCTTTCATTAGGAATGCCGCTGTTGCCCGCCGAAGCCACAAGCACCGAAGTCCCGAAAGCCACCTGAAGAGCATCCTCTTCAAGTACCGATCTGCCGTAGCCACCAAAGCTCATGTTTATTACATCGGCTCCCTTGTCCACCGCATAGTATATAGCTTTTGCTATGTCTGAAGAAGCCAGAACGCCGCTTGACTGGGCCGCCTTTATAGCCATTATCTGGACATTGAACGCCACTCCCGCGCCGCCTTCCGAGTTATTGGCCATGGCGGCGATTATACCCGCGACATGCGTTCCGTGGCCGTGATCATCTTGTGGATTTCCTGAGCCCGTAATGACATCGGCCCCGTACATGTCGTCTGCATAGCCGTTGCCGTCAGAGTCTCCCCCGCTTGCTGTTTCAGCACTGTTGACCCACATGTTTCCCTGCAGATCTGGGTGTGTGTAGTCCACTCCCGTATCTATGACGGCTACGACTACGTCCCTTTTCCCGCCTGGCTCCATGCCTTGTTCATTCAAGTAGTCCCAAGCCTGCGTGACTCCTGCCTTTTCAAGGTGCCACTGCTCGCTGAGCCTCGGGTCCGTAGTCTCGTCTGGAACAGCGTAGCCTGAAAGACTTCTGAGGTAGTCAGGCTCAGCTGCGAGAACGTCCGGATTGTCTTCCAATGCAGCTGCAGCCTCAACCGGGTCCTGTCCCTCCTCCAGCTTCGCCCTGTACCATTTACTCATCTCCTCCTCTTCGGGAGTCATCCCGAACATGGAGAGTCCCCCCGAATCTATTTCAGGGAACATCGGCTCAATGTCTAGCACTCCGTATTCCCCTAATTCCGATTCTGAATCGAAAGCCGAAAAATCTCCTCCCGAAGAAGGGGGATTCTTAAGCTTTATGTTTATCCTGTCCGGACGGAACTGGATTTCCTCTTCTGATTCCTCCTGAGCTAAAGTGACGTTCGCCTCCTCCGCCTGTATGGGCATTCCGGATGATATAAAGCAAAATATCAGCAAAAATGCAAGCACGGCCCTTAAGCGTTTCCTAAAACCCCTTCCAAACATGTAATCCTCTCCCTATGTACTTTATTTATATTGCATTGTTAAATAATTGTGAACTCCATCCTTATATTTTCATTCAAAAGTGTTCCTTTTACAGATTTAATCCCTCTTATCCAGAGAGTGTATGATTCCCCCTGGGTGTAGCTATGTAAAGGCCTAACCTTTATTTCATTCGGTTTGCCGGAGTCATATTCCAAGGCTACTGGCACCGAGTCTCCACTCCCGTTAGTGACGTATATATTTTCACTAGTGAGCGTTTGAGCGTCACAACTTCCGCTTAGCGCTATTGTCCACACCTTTGAAGTATCCTCTGTCGCTTGTGGCGGCCACCGTCGCCACAGCGCCTCGTCTACTTCAGATGCCTGCAACGCCGCTTTTTCAAGCGCTTTTTTTGCGTTTATCCTGCCTTCTGTCAAAACCTTGTCGTCAAGTCCTTCAACGCAGTCAACACTTTCTTTTATCATCTCGGCTACTTGTGAATTAGTCAGCTCGGGATTTTCCGCCAGAATGAGTCCTGCCAGACCCGAAACATAGGGCGCCGCCATAGATGTGCCGCTTCTATATCCGTACTGTGAATTCGGCTCAGTGCTGTATATGAGGGCTCCGGGCGCAGCCACATGCACAGAGCCGGCACCGTAGTTGGAAAAACTGGCAAGCTGATCCCTGTTGTCAGTCGCAGCCACAGAAAGCAAATTCGGAAGACCGTAGCTTGCAGGATATACGGGGAGGGCGTCGTTGTTTCTGCCCCTGTTTCCGGCAGCTGCCACTACTACCGCGTCCGAGGCCGCAATGGCATCACAGAAGCTCTGGGAATATTCTCCTCCCCCCAGCGACATATTTATTACGCTGGCATTATTTGCATTAGCATATTCAATAGCCTCTATAGCATTGCTTATGTAGCCGTTTCCATTGGCGTCTAGCACCTTAAGCGCCATTACGCTTGCTTTCCACATGACCCCGCTGACGCCAACTCCGTTGTTTCCAACTCCCGCAACAATTCCCGCCACATGTGTTCCATGGCCGTTGTCATCCATGGGATCGTCTCTTCCGCTGACAAAATCCTTCCCGTGACGTCCAAGCTCGTCCGTCCACATGTTGTCTTCCAAGTCCGGATGATTATAGTCAACGCCGGTATCAAGTAGTGCCACGATTACGCCCCTTGATCCCGTTTCTATTTCCCATGCCCTCGAAGCTTCCATGTCGGCTCCTTCCAACCCCGGCTGGCCTTCTAAGACTTGCCCCTTGTTGTCAAGCCCCCAAGCGCTCTCGTAATAAGGATCATTCGGAACAGCAAGCAGCGATATTCGATAATTGGGCTCGGCATAAAGCACGTCCGGATTGTTTTCATACTCTGTTACTGCCTCCTCGACAGACCTGTCTTCGCCTATTTCGACAAGTTGCAGTCCTTTTACACTGTCAAAATTCTTTTTAACCCTTGCTCCGACATGGCTGTGGGCCGTTTGAACTTTTGACAGCCGTCTGGTTGCATCAGGCTTGAAACGAACGATTATTTCGCCGCTCCCTTTGGCCTCCAAAGCAGGTTCCCCCGAAACCCGCGGATTTGCCTGATCCTCCAAGGCTTCCGTACTGACACGGTTCTGAGCTTGAGCAATACTCGTACTAGAAAAAGAAAGCATCACCAGCAGTACCAAAGCTAGTATGCCTTTCATTCGTTTTCCTATGCGGCTTCCAAAGTAAAACACGCCTGCTTCTCCCTTCTGTGATTCAGATGCAAATACCGCCATCTTATGCAGCATTATGGTTTTATGGTAAATCATTATATTTTTAGCATATCATTTTATTTTATGTATATATTATACAGTGCATGCATGGAAATTTGAACACCCAAATGCGATTACATCGCAAGAATGATTATCCTTCAAAAAAAAATACTGCGACTGCAGTTTTCATCTGCGAATCACAGCATTTTTGTTTTTTATACGTCTTCTCAACAAGGAAACTATAATGACGGCTAATCATACCCGTTCGGATTGTTTTTTTGCCAGTTCCAGGAGTCTTTGCACATATCCCCGAGTCCCTTGCTTGCCCTCCAATCGAGCTCCAGTGAAGCCTTCGTCGGATCAGCATAGCAAATTGCCACATCGCCCGGTCTCCTGCCTGTTATGACATACGGTATTTTACATCCCGTAGCCTGCTCGAAACTTTTCACAACATCAAGCACGCTGTAGCCCGTTCCCGTTCCAAGGTTGTAAGCCGCCACTCCGGAAGTGCTCATTTTTTTCTCGAGCGCCCTTATGTGCCCTTTAGCCAGGTCCACCACGTGTATGTAGTCCCTGACCCCAGTGCCATCGTGCGTTTCATAGTCGCTGCCATATACGCTGAGCTTTTCTCGTTTACCCACAGCCACCTGGGTTATATAAGGCATAAGGTTGTTTGGTATGTCGTTTGGATCTTCGCCTATTTTCCCGCTCTTGTGAGCCCCAAGAGGGTTGAAATATCTCAACAGCACAACGCTCCACTCCGAATCCGACGCATGCATATCGCGGAGTATATCCTCTATCATGAGCTTAGTCCTGCCGTAAGGATTGACAGCACCAAGAGGCATATCCTCAGTCAGTGGCGGCACGTCGTTGGCTCCGTAGACCGTGGCAGATGAGCTGAATACAATCTTCTTCACGCCGTGCTTTTGCATGACCTCGCACAGCACGATAGTTCCGATAACGTTGTTGTGGTAATATTTCAGCGGCATCGCTACCGACTCGGCTACCGACTTGAGCCCTGCAAAATGAATAACTGCCTCAATATCATTTTCGCAAAATACCATTTCGAGACCTTCTCTGTCTAGAATGTCCACTTCATAGAAACTCAGAGATTTTCCGGTTATCTCCTGCACCCTCTTTAGCGCTTCATGCTTACTGTTTGAAAAATTATCCACAACAACGACGTCATAGCCCGATTCGAGCAGCTCAACGCACGTGTGACTCCCAATATAGCCTGCTCCGCCTGTCACAAGCACCGACATTTCTACCCCTCCATTTCAAAAAAATCAATACATTTTATTTTCAGACTCAAATTTTTGATATAATTACCTTTTTCAGTGTCATTACTGCCGCTCATTACAGTTTTGTCCATAATACGCGTCACTTCCATGCTTCCTCAGAAAATGCTTGTCCATTAAAGACTGCTGGATTTTTTCAACCCTATTGTTTACTTGCTCCGTATAATAGGCCATCTTAGCGACTTCTTCCAACACAACCGCCCTGTGAATCGCGTCATTCACGTTCTTTCCCCATGTGAAGGGTCCGTGATTGGCACAAAGCACACCAGGCACATGCATGGGATTTATGTCTTTGAAAGCTTCAACAACGGCCACTCCTGTATTTTTTTCGTATCCCTCTTCCATTTCCTCTGGAGTCAAGTCTCGTGTACATGGGATATCCCCGTAGAAATAGTCCGAATGGGTTGTTCCGTAGCTAGGGATGCACCTTCTTGCCTGCGCCCATATTGTGCCCCAAGTCGAATGAGTATGAACAATCCCTCCGATTTCGGGGAAAGCTCTATATAATTCTAAATGTGTGGCTGTATCAGACGACGGCCGCAACTTTCCCTCCACTATATTGCCATTCAAATCCACAACCACCATATCCTCAGGTTTTAAGATATTATAATCCACGCCACTCGGCTTTATGACAAATAAACCTCGCTCCCTGTCAATGCCGCTGACATTCCCCCATGTAAATTTGACCAATTTGAGCTTTGGAAGCTCCTTATTAGCCTCGCAGACCTCTTTTTTCAGTTTTTCTAACATATCATGCCCCCTCTCTGACTTTTTTGAATGCAAAAAGCTTCTATTATTATATGATTACTTTCTTCATACCCAAGAATAAGCATAAATCTCATAGATGCCTGACTAATCTCAAAAAGCAAAAGACCCCGGATTCCAGATCCAAGGTCTTTTGCTTTTGAGATTATCAAGCAGTGCAAGCGCCATCTCCCTACCAACCCATCTTTATTCCCTGGGTCAGATACTCTCCTTTCATCGACTTCACCTTTGGCGTTATAACCAGCGTGTAGGTATCGCCTTCTGCGAAGCCGTCAGTATTCAGCATGTGTATGTACTGGCCTGCTTCATCTTCCTCCACAGTAGGCACAATAAAGTCAAGCTTCTGACCGCTGCCATCGAGTATATACACATTGTCGCTGTTTACACTGCCCGGATCCACAGGCTCAGAAAATCTTATCCTCCAGTTCTTTTCTCTTTCAACCTCCGAAGGCGTCTCCCTCCAGTTGTCGTAGCTTTGATAGCTGTCCTCAACCATTACTTTGCAGGTGCTTGTCTTGCCTCCGTCGACTGTCGTCACTGTTATCACAGCCATTCCGGGCTTGTTGGCTATTAGAGCCCCATCGCTTCCCACCGACACAACTCCGCTGTCGGAGCTTTTCCAGCTTACGGCCTTGTTGTCCGCGGTAGTAGGCATCACGTAGGCTCCCAGCGTCAACGTGTTCCCTACCTGAAGGTCGAGTCCCGCGCTGTCCAGGTAGCCTCCCCTGTCTGCGTCTATTATCCTGACTCCATCAACCTTTGAGGAGTAGTCCTCGTAATTATAGTGTCTGGCCCTCATGTCATAAATAAGCTTAGAGATCGGATAGCCCGCACTGTATATCTCATCCCTTTGCTCCTGATAGAATGAGTTTGTCAGCCCCAGCCATTCCAGGCTTTCATGCCTGTCGACATAAGCGTCGTACATATAATCGAACTCCCCGTCTGGCAGCGCCATTATGTTTTGTCTTTCCCTCTCGAGCTCCTCAGTAAGCATGAGTATTTGGTAGTAGAAAGGCGTCCTGAGACTGAGCTTTTCTATTATGAAATTGGCATTTGAAGCCGAATACTTTCTGTCCAGATATTTGCCTGCATATTTTTCAAAATTGTTGAAATCGGCCATTACATCGCTTGAGGACATAATCTTAACCCCCGTCGCATAGTTCGAGTTTTCACCCAGCATGCCGCCGGTCTTCTCGTCTAAAGCCTTCCTGTCATGGAGTATGTTGTTCTTTCCTATTTCTATCTTCCTTAGCAGGCTAAGCTCCTTTTTCCTCAGCTCCTTGAGCTCCGCCATAATC
>Ga0302236_1000888_pt1 | contig 23388 bp, 19 predicted proteins | sample AAG_UR_Gly_MG_FD_193509 | JGI IMG/M metagenome (GOLD analysis project Ga0302236, IMG submission 193509) | Enriched activated sludge microbial communities from anaerobic digester in WTTP, New Holstein, Wisconsin, United States - AAG_UR_Gly | ecosystem: Engineered > Bioreactor > Anaerobic >...
GGGTCTCCGCTAACCTTGAGAACCAACCGGTATTTGATCCAATATCAAGCACCTGTTTGGGCCTTTGATTTTCCAATACCCTGTATACATTGATCTGTTTGTTTTTCCATGTGCTCTTATCCGTAAAATTAAAAATCTCATTCTTTTCTTCGTAATAAGAGGCATACGCGCTTGAAACAGGCGTTACATCGCAATTGTTTATAAGCATATAGATCTCATTTAATAATAATTCAAATGCATGGTCATCCCCTTTTTTTGATGCAATGTTTTTAATTTTCTTTAACCTTATTATTGCATCATCCATTGAGCTTATAATCTCATCACGGGAAAGACATTTCTTGACGGCTTTGACCTTCCTCTTGATTTTTATTTTCAATGGAGCATTATTTATAAATGCAAGATCACTCCAATCAGTCCCGCCCAATGACGAATTACATGCTTTATTAAATAAGATATTCCTGAATTCATTATACTTCTTTGCATAAAGAACCACGAACGGTATAAGAAGAAACGGTATAAGCATTTTTATAATTACAATTAAGCGCGGGTCTTGAGAACATTCTCCCGATGTAAGCCAGGATTCGTCCTTGAGATTCTCTTTTTTAACGAGCGAAAAAAAATCAATGAAAACAGGTTTACAATCATCAAAAAGAATATTTAAAGGAACTGCATCCTTTAATGTAAGGCCAAATTTATCAAGTTCTTTGAATAGACCAATATGAAACAGAACCGCTTCCTTGAACATATTCGCGGTCCATTCATGAGGGTACGAAATGACATGTTTTTCATGAATTAAATAATTAGTAATTTCATCATGCTGCGATTTAACTATACCATAATTATGCAGCTTGTTATCTCTATATATTTGAAATATCTCAACAGCTTTATTAATATATTCCGACTTGATTTTTCTTATTATAAAGTCACCAGCATCAAAAACTTGCCCATTATTATCATATCCAATAAGTGGAATCATCAGATCAAAGCTCGTTTACTATACTAATTACATTCTTTACAAAAATCATAGCCACATTTTTTGGCAATAGCAACAGCCTCTTTATATGAATCGGAAGATTTAATTTTCTCTATGGGTGTATCAAATACATTCCCTACATTTACTTTCTGCAACTGATCATGGCAACAGATTGAAAATTGGCCATCAAAAAATATAACATCCATTAAAAAGTTACATCCTGGCGTTTTTGTTTTAATTGCATAATAAGGATCAGATACATTATAAGTAAATCTTAATAAGTCATTTATTTCAGAAGATACAATTTGTTCAAAAAAATAATTTAGCTCCTGAATCGTCGCTTCAAACGGAATTGGATAGCATGTCGTATATGATAGAATGGAATCTCTCTTTCCACCTAAAGACTCAATAAAATCAGGTAAGTCTTTTTGCTGGTGATAGTTTATTTTTGTTGGATTCATTTTAACTGATACTTTAGCACCATATTTATAAAGCATTTTTAGATTTGAAATGACAAGATCAAAGTTAGATTGTTTCATTACAGATTCATGTATTTCTTTCGTAATGCCACCAAGATTAACAAGAACATTTAACTCATAATCAAGAAACTTTTGATAATCTATTTTCATGCTTAAATTACTATTTATACCTCCGTTATTAATACCGTTTTTTCTTAATACTTCACATAAATCCCAAAATTGTGGATGAAGTAATGGTTCCCCGCGAAAATACGGTTCTACTCCATTATAATTTTCTATTAAATAATCTTTATTTGTTTTGATAATTTTTTCAAAACTCTCAAGAGTCATTCGTCCAATTTTATGTTTTTTAAAATTTTGCATTGGGCACCAAACACAACGTACATTACAATAAGAAATTGTCTCTATTATAATATTATTTGTTTCAATAGTTTTATTATTATATAAGTATTTATTGATAAAATTTTTTACTTTCGCGAGCATCTTTTCCTCCTCAGATCAATTTATGTATGAGCAAAGCTTGACAATCTGATTTGTAATAATCCCAAGCATCATATTTTTAATTAATGATGGTTCCTGTAATATTTTTTAGTTACATTGGGAAAAATTAACTTTTCTAATGTACGTCGAATAAATCATTCTTGTTCAAATTCATGTCTGACTAATAGAATGTTAACACTAGGACTTTCTCTATGTCATTCGGTCGGGGAACGCAATTCTTTGCAACTCTTTTGGGTGGAATGGCCATGTCGCCATGGCCAAGCCCCCGTTACGTCCGTACAAGCAGTTTTCCCGCATACGGCCGTCCCGTAGATTTCCCTTCACAGGGAACGTCAAAACAACGAGAGTTGAAGCTCATTTGGCTTTATCATGCATCTCAAAGACATTAGACCCAATCGCTCCAAATCATTTTTTGACGGTTTAACATCGAACATGGCACGACTACGCCACCCCTTCCAGTAGTAGGAGCGAAGACGGTTCCGTATCCATTTGTCCAATTTCGTAAACAGTCCCACATTCCGTCCTTCCAGATGATAGTTGCCCCATCCCCGAATTATAGGATTGAGCTTTCCTATCACCTTCTCCAGAGGAATGTCTCCCTGATTGCGGCGGGTAGATTCCCGCATCTTCAGGTAAAAGGATTTGAGCGACTTTGTCCCCACGCCCCTGCCTCTTTTGCCGAAATGGAAGCCGAGAAAGTCGAATCCTTCGGCAAAGCTAACAAGCTTTGTCTTTTCCTCGTTCATTTCAAGCTTAAGCATGGCAAGCACCGTCCGTGCGCACTCAAGCGCGTCTCGCGCCCCTTCGGCGTCGCGGCACAGTATCAATACATCATCGGCATAGCGAACAAACTGGTACCCGGCATCTTCAAGCGCATTGTCCAGCGGCGTTAGATATACATTGCTTAGCAATGGGCTTATCACGCCACCCTGTGGAGTACCGGAAGTAAGATATTTTACATTTCCTTCCTCCAACACTCCGGCTTTAAGCCAGCCTCGCACAAGGCCGAGGACCCGTCGGTCCTTGACAACCTTGCGCATAAGCCCCATCAGGATTTCATGGTCTACATTGTCAAAGAAACCCTTGATGTCGATATCCACACCTACGCGATACCCTTTTCGACGAAGTTCTTCAATGCGTTTTGCCGCAGTCTTTGTGCTCCTCCCCGGTCGAAACCCGTGGCTTCCCTCGTGGAAATAAGCTTCAAACTCCGGCGCAAGCACATTGTGCACCGCCTGTTGGCATACCCGGTCTACAATCGTGGGTATCCCCAGTGGGCGCTTCTTCTTGCTTCCCGGCTTGTCGATGTAGAGCCGTCGTACCGGTTTGCTCCGGTATTCCCGGCGGATTAGTTTCCGTCTCAGGGCCGTAAGGTGCGATTCCTCGTTCCTTTTCCAGCCCGCGACACTCATCCCGTCTACACCGCCGCTTCCCCGGTTCGTCATCACTTTCTGTGACGCCTTCCGAAGATTGCGCCAGTTGTACACCTTGTCTATTGCGCTGTGCAGTATCCGCTTCTCTCTCACTGCTCCTCCGTCAGCGAGTCTTCACCACCGGTCGGTTCCCTTTTTACAGGGTTCCGGACGTTTTCACCTGGAACATGCCCTGGCCCGTCGGTAATGAATTTACCCGCTTTTATACGGTGGCACCCTTCATTCCGATTTCTCGAAACTACTATGATGCCGCAGACTTCTCACGGTTGCTTCGGGCCGCCACATCCCTACTCCGAACTGCGGAGACTCCCGCGAGACCTCACTCGGTTATCGCATCTCCTTTTTCAGCCCCTCTCCGCTCCTAAACACCTACTAACCTGTTCTTTGATATGTAGACATTAAATTATATACGAAACATGTTTTTCTTGAAAAAATGACGCCACCAAAGCTACATCAGCAACCATCGCATTTAAAAAGTCAACAACCTTAGAAAGCAAGTCATCTGGTCCGCTAACTTTTTTTCTTCCAATATTCTGCTTCAACGTATTCCAAACTAATTCATCCGGGTTCAATTCAGGCGAATAGGGCGGCAGGATAAATAACCGAAGTTTATCTTTATTCTCATTAACAAACTCCGCTACCTTCTTTGACTTATGTGTTGGATGCCCATCGACAATTAAAAATATTTTTTTCCGTTTATAACGGAGTAATTTTTTTAGAAATTCTATAAATATATCAGAATTGAATTTCCCTTTTGTAATCATAAATTGCATTCTGCCACGAGGACTAATTGCTGAAATAATATTGACACCAAATCGAGCACCGGTTGTCTTAACAATTGGTGTTTTTCCAACGGGGGCCCACGTTGTTCCAATGTGATTGTCAGATCGTACTCCAGCCTCATCACCGAAGAAAATATCGGCTTTTTCACGCTTTGCGAGCTTTTTTATAGCTGGAAATTCTTTTGTCGTCCATGTTTTTACGAGCGTTTCATCCTGCTGGTAGGCTCGCATTAGTGGTTTTTGTGGCGACAAACCCATCTTTGCAAGTAAGCGACTTACGGAAACCCCGCTCAAAGAAACATTAAACGTTTGACGAATATATTCTCTCACTAAATCTCTCGTCCACAATGCAAAAGGAAATTTTAATTGATCAGGAGTTTTATCGACGATAACAGAATAGATTTTTGCCAATTGTTTCGTATTCAGTTTCGGAGTTTTTCCAGGCGCACTCGTTGACTTTAGGGCATCATAACCTCCGTATGCAAATTTTTCCAGCCAACGATAAATCACCGTCCTTGTATAACCAAGCGCCTTGATTACCACTTCAGGGCTTTCGCCCGATTGAACTCGTTGCACCGCACGGATGCGAATTTCTTCTTTAGTCTTCTTGGATAATTTACGGCCATCATTTGTTTTCATAAGCCATGTTACAATACTAATGTCTACATGTCAATGAACATATTAGTATGTCCGCTTCCGAAAGGAGAACCGCAATCTATCCCCTTTCTTGAATCCCGCTCACTACCGGAACCACGACTTCTGAGTATTAGGCCCCATCGTCCCACGGACACGCCACCTCGGACTAATTCCCCGCCTGCCGTCGCTTCAGCGAGAAAACACGGATTTGAACCTCGGCCTCAGGCCCTTCCCCCGCCCGCCTCACGGCGTAGCGAGTAACCTACCTCCGTCAATCACGCTCGATGGCGTCGGCGTGAAAGTTTTACACGGAGTGATAATCCCTAATATTGGCCTCATGCAGCGTTTTGCGGCCGCTACAAGGACGGACTGTCACCGTCACTTAAGGCTATGCGACTGCGAGTCGCCCCTAAAAAAGTTGTTATAATATAATATCATTTCCTTTAATTATTCCATCACAAATTGTATCTAATGCATAATCGTTCCCCGGCAATAATTTATTTAATAGTTGTAAATTTATATTGCCCCAATGACCTTGTAATTTATTTATCATATTTAATGGAATTTGTCTTTGTATGAATAATGAATAAGCATATTTTTTTGCCAAATTAATTTGATTCTTTTCAAGAGGTTTTATTTGATTTACTTTACACAGCAGATCAAAATATTCTTCTTTAGTTTTTGCGTCCATAGTAAATCCTTTATTAGAAAAATGCGCATTACCAGCTACTATTACCGGTTTTCCCATAATAGGAAGTTCTACGCCCGCTGTTCCATATATAGTAATACCAACATTTATTAATTCATAAATATCATAAGTATTTATTTCTTCGTGAGGCCAAATAATTCTTATATGTTCCGGTAAATTATTAAAAACACTTTTAATATTTTCTCCAATACTATAAAGAGTACCTTGGATTCTTTCCGCAGGATGAATTCTAATCAACCAATTTATCTTAGTATTATTTATCATACGTTTTAGCGACTCAATAACCCATTCATCGGAATCGGCAAAAATCATAGTAGAAAAATCAACAGCAGCATCCCAGTTTAGATGTGTAAAAAGGCATACTATTGGATTAGAGTTAAATATTTTTAATTTTTTTATTAGAGAACCATTTGTTCCTGGTTTGCTCTTAAATAATATATCCTTTGAACCATTATTATAATATCTATTAAAGATGAAATTCTCTAATATTTTATTTTCATGATCATATAGTTCTTGGTTTCTTCTTCTTTCCCAACTCTCAGTACTAATACTCCTTGTAATGAATTTATTATCGGTAGGTCGTGTATAGTAATGAAGATAATCAGCTAGACCAGATATCCAAACTGTACAATAAATATTCTTAATAATTGACAAATAGACAGGTGGGGCATAGTCTACATAGAGACCATGTGATGTGAATATACTTAAAGGTTTTATTTTATCTATTATCTCATTCGTAATATATGTATTAATGAGTGATGCATAAAAATATTTTTTATAAATATAAACTTCATCCTCATTTAATTTATTATAAACAATTGGTTTGCCCTGTTCGAATAGCATAAAAGAGGCATATGCAAATCCACCAACATTAACATCGAAATATTTTTGATTTTTTATCTGATCTACATCTGTTCTATTAGATAATGAAATTAATTCCAGTTTAATCGTATCGTTTATATAGTCGCTCGATAAAGAATAATCAATTCCATAACGCTTTGCAGTATTAACCATACTCTTTATACATGATCTACACTTTATATGCCATTTTTTGACATCATCGTCTCTATTCCTTTGGTAACAAGCTTCTGGAACTCCATCGCATATTATTGCGTGTATCCTATATCCACGTAATTTTAATGCAAGCGCAATAATAATATCTTTTTCAAAGATGAGTGAGAATCCACCGAATTCCCAAATTATTATACAAGGTGATGTCTTACTAATTTTTGAATTATTTCTAACAAATTTCCTAATACAACTATAATAATTTTCTCTTTTTCTCTCGTAATCATCTTCCTTCTTATTAAAATTAAGAAATAATTTATATATAATTATTGTAATATATTTTTTAATAAATGACCATATACAAGATATCACCATATCTAATTTACCTTCCCGAAAGAATAGATTTTACATCAACTGATGATCTTTTAACTTATATTTCTATGGCTTTTGATAACCTAAATCCAATTTATAAATGTATTAATTATGAATTTCAGTTCCGGTTTTTATTAATTGTTCTTTGGGTAAATTTACACCCATATCGCATGCTAAATCGGACAGCTGCGTTTCGACTTCCTTTATAAATTCTTCTTTCGAAATATTAGTTAAATTCAGATAAAAATCCTGTCGATCACCCATTCTCTCCAGATAATCTTCTTCATCTTTTATTATATTATTTTTTAATGCATAATCATACATGGGTGTTCCTGGCTGAGGAAGTAAAAATCCAGCGCTGGGATATATTTTTGCTCTTTTTAATACATTGAATGTTTCACGAATAGTCCCTATTGTTTCTTCTGGATACCCTAACACTATACTTGTATGCGATTTTATACCAGCTCTATCCAATACATATTTCTGTTCAATAAAATCATCAATACTAATCTTTTTATTCATATGTTGTAGTATAACATGACTGCCAGACTCAAGAGAATAACCAAATGCAAGACATCCCGATTTTTTTAATCTTTCAAGTAATTCTTCATCACCTGTTTTAAATAGGTTTGCGCGTATATCGGCATTCCAGAATAATTTAATATCATTTTTAATTATTGTGTTTGCAAAATCACTAGCGTGTTTTTTTGAATGGAAGGTGAGTTCATCAAAAAAATTAACATAATTAATATTATACAAAGTCTGAAGATTTCTTATTTCTGAGATAACAGATTCTGGACTTCTAAATCTGTACTTATTATTAATAAAAGCATGATAACAAAATGAACATCGGAAAGGACATCCACGTGCTGTATTGATAACAAATGGTCTTATCTGGTTTTGTGGGATTGGATACGGACGAGCTATACTATCACGCATTTTATTAATATAGTACTCAACATCAAAAACACTCCAATCAATTGAAGGCAAAGTATCAATATCTATTACAACTTCCCTTTTTTCAGTCATTACAACTTCATTATTATCTAAGTAAGCAATCCCTTGTACTTTATCAATAGATTCATTATTACTTATTGATTCAACAAGTTTGACAATTGTAATATCACCCTCGCCTATTACAGCTATATTCACTTCTGTCTTTTTCAAAATTATATCTGGAATCGATGATGCAACAGTATTTCCACAAATAATAATGGCTGCCTCATTACTTGATCTTATCATCTTTGAAATTTTCTTTATTTTACTATATCCCGTTACAATTGTACCTATCAGATAAATATCATATTTATAATTATTTAAATAACTTTCTATTTGCGCATCTTTATATCTATTTGCATCTATATCAAAGATATCAAATACTATTCCTTGTTTCTTTAATGCCGTTGCAATATAGCCAATTCCTATAGGTAACCATGCCGTTTTCGAATTAGGCCTCAATGCAATATTCAGTAATAGAATCTTTTGATTATTCATGGATTCCTCTTTAAATTTGTTAATTTAGGAAATTTCGTCCTTTTCCAAGGACGGCAACGGGACATACTAACCTGTTCTTTGATATGTAGACATTAAATTATATACGAAACATGTTTTTCTTGAAAAAATGACACCACCAAAGCTACATCAGCAACCATCGCATTTAAAAAGTCAACAACCTTAGAAAGCAAGTCATCTGGTCCGCTAACTTTTTTTCTTCCAATATTCTGCTTCAACGTATTTTTGGGTGGAATGGCCATGTCGCCATGGCCAAGCCCCCGTTACGTCCGTACAAGCAGTTTTCCCGCATACGGCCGTCCCGTAGATTTCCCTTCACAGGGAACGTCAAAACAACGAGAGTTGAAGCTCATTTGGCTTTATCATGCATCTCAAAGACATTAGACCCAATCGCTCCAAATCATTTTTTGACGGTTTAACATCGAACATGGCACGACTACGCCACCCCTTCCAGTAGTAGGAGCGAAGACGGTTCCGTATCCATTTGTCCAATTTCGTAAACAGTCCCACATTCCGTCCTTCCAGATGATAGTTGCCCCATCCCCGAATTATAGGATTGAGCTTTCCTATCACCTTCTCCAGAGGAATGTCTCCCTGATTGCGGCGGGTAGATTCCCGCATCTTCAGGTAAAAGGATTTGAGCGACTTTGTCCCCACGCCCCTGCCTCTTTTGCCGAAATGGAAGCCGAGAAAGTCGAATCCTTCGGCAAAGCTAACAAGCTTTGTCTTTTCCTCGTTCATTTCAAGCTTAAGCATGGCAAGCACCGTCCGTGCGCACTCAAGCGCGTCTCGCGCCCCTTCGGCGTCGCGGCACAGTATCAATACATCATCGGCATAGCGAACAAACTGGTACCCGGCATCTTCAAGCGCATTGTCCAGCGGCGTTAGATATACATTGCTTAGCAATGGGCTTATCACGCCACCCTGTGGAGTACCGGAAGTAAGATATTTTACATTTCCTTCCTCCAACACTCCGGCTTTAAGCCAGCCTCGCACAAGGCCGAGGACCCGTCGGTCCTTGACAACCTTGCGCATAAGCCCCATCAGGATTTCATGGTCTACATTGTCAAAGAAACCCTTGATGTCGATATCCACACCTACGCGATACCCTTTTCGACGAAGTTCTTCAATGCGTTTTGCCGCAGTCTTTGTGCTCCTCCCCGGTCGAAACCCGTGGCTTCCCTCGTGGAAATAAGCTTCAAACTCCGGCGCAAGCACATTGTGCACCGCCTGTTGGCATACCCGGTCTACAATCGTGGGTATCCCCAGTGGGCGCTTCTTCTTGCTTCCCGGCTTGTCGATGTAGAGCCGTCGTACCGGTTTGCTCCGGTATTCCCGGCGGATTAGTTTCCGTCTCAGGGCCGTAAGGTGCGATTCCTCGTTCCTTTTCCAGCCCGCGACACTCATCCCGTCTACACCGCCGCTTCCCCGGTTCGTCATCACTTTCTGTGACGCCTTCCGAAGATTGCGCCAGTTGTACACCTTGTCTATTGCGCTGTGCAGTATCCGCTTCTCTCTCACTGCTCCTCCGTCAGCGAGTCTTCACCACCGGTCGGTTCCCTTTTTACAGGGTTCCGGACGTTTTCACCTGGAACATGCCCTGGCCCGTCGGTAATGAATTTACCCGCTTTTATACGGTGGCACCCTTCATTCCGATTTCTCGAAACTACTATGATGCCGCAGACTTCTCACGGTTGCTTCGGGCCGCCACATCCCTACTCCGAAACTACGGAGACTCCCGCGAGACCTCACTCGGTTATCGCATCTCCTTTTTCAGCCCCTCTCCGCTCCTAAACACCTATGTCCGCTTCCGAAAGGAGAACCGCAATCTATCCCCTTTCTTGAATCCCGCTCACTACCGGAACCACGACTTCTGAGTATTAGGCCCCATCGTCCCACGGTCACGCCACCTCGGACTAATTCCCCGCCTGCCGTCGCTTCAGCGAGAAAACACGGATTTGAACCTCGGCCTCAGGCCCTTCCCCCGCCCGCCTCACGGCGTAGCGAGTAACCTACCTCTGTCAATCACGCTCGATGGCGTCGGCGTGAAAGTTTTACACGGAGTGATAATCCCTAATATTGGCCTCATGCAGCGTTTTGCGGCCGCTACAAGGACGGACTGGCACCGTCACTTAAGGCTATGCGACTGCGAGTCGCCCCTAAACCAATTTTCTGAAAATCATCCACTTGATTCAAATAATCTAAACCAATCGCCTCACCAAACTAAAAGCCTCAGCAGCCTCAACGCCTACCGTATTGCCACGGTACTCCGCCAGCCGAAGAATGTTTTCTATAGAGCGTGTGTGCGGTGCAGGCCGTGTTTCTAAATGGTATGCTTCGATAGCTTGATTTTTTATAGTTAAATATTGGCTTATATCAATAAACACATTAGGGGAGAAAGGTTCGCGGCCGGCCGTGTTCCATTCCGTTGCCGATAGCACTTCGAAGGAATAAATTTCTCGCACGGCACAGGCCGGCGTGGGACGACAGGCGGTCAGAACGGCTTGGTGAGTAATTCGGTGATCAATGTTTAAATCGCCATGATGATGGGTATAAATGATAGCCGGATTCACTTCGCACACCACCTTTTCTAACGACTGTACAATGTCTAAAAAAGGTACGGTATCCATTCGGTTATCGGGCAGGCCAAGCATAAAGCTTTGTTTAATACCGAGAATTTTCATCGCTGATTCTGACGCTTTTTGGCGCTGTGCAAGCTCGGTATCGCTGCTATCAGGGCGTGACGTAACACCGTCGGCCATAAATACGGCATAAACGGTGTCGCCTTCAGCAACGTGACGGGCGATAGCGCCACCACAGCCTATGGCTTCGTCGTCGGTATGCGCGGCAACTACTAATACGGTTTTAGTCATCGATTAGATCCCAACTGGTTGGTGTGCCAAAAGTAACATCTTGTTTTACTCGTTTGCCGATGAGGGTGTCGAAGTATTTGGGCGGCAATCCCATACCAGGGCGGATTCGTCGAATATGTTTTTCTGTTATGATTTCGTCCTTTTTTAAATTTTTAATAAAGTAAACAGAGCGTCTAAATTTTTTGCTTGCTGCTTCTGCTGGCTGTCGTTCAAACCCTACCTTGCCCAAAGCTAACCATGCATCTTTTGTAGCCTCAGCTAATTGCTTTAATTCATGGGGCTCTATCGAAAACTCACTATCGGGGCCTTTTTCAGAACGGTTTAGTATAAAGTGTTTTTCAATGACACAAGCACCTAAAGCAACAGCAGCGATAGATGCAGTAGTGCCTAAGGTATGGTCTGATAGCCCTGTTATCACGTTAAAACGCTTTGCTAAATTTGCTATTTGCAACAAATTAGCTTGCTCAATGGGTGCAGGGTAGCTGCTAATGCAATGTAACACCACTAACTCTTTACACCCTGCATCATGCAAAGTACTAATCGCCTCTTCAATCTCACCTTCACTACACATACCAGTAGAAATAATGACCGGCTTTCTTGTTTTTCCAATATAGCGAAGTAACGGCAAATCTGTGGCTTCAAAAGAAGCGATTTTATAGGCCGGTGCGTTCAGTGATTCTAATAAATCAACGGCACTTTCGTCAAAAGGTGTCGAAAAAATAGTAATACCTATTTTACGGGCATATTCGAATAGTTCTTTATGCCATTCAAAAGGAGTTTCTGCCCACTTATACAGATCATAAAGCTTATACCCATCCCACAAACCACCACGCACCATAAAATCTTCTCTATCGCAATTTATGGTCATTGTATCAGCAGTGTAAGTTTGGATTTTTATTGCATCGGCACCACTTTCATAAGCTGCTTTAATGGTATTAAAAGCACGCTCAATATCACCATTATGATTGGCAGACAATTCAGCAATCAGGTAGGGCTTCATATCCTGACCGATTTTACGACCATCAATATCAATTTGCATCTTTTGCCTCATTTACAAAGTCAAATGTAACCGTTGCTTTCAACATATTGTCTTCTAATTGTGCATTAGAAAAATTTAACCGTATTCTACCATATTCTATAAAGGCAGGTGGATAACTTTCAGCATCAAGCATACGTATAAAATCGTATAAGGCGCTTACATCTTTTGTATCGGGTAATTGGCTTTGTACTGGTTTACGGCGCTGAAAGAATGTCGGTTCACCTTGCTGTTCTACTGGAGTAGGATTTTCTTGAATCATCCATTCTATAATTTCAAAGCTTATCAGCCCGGCTTCAATATAAATATCTTCTGCTCGCCCCTGTAACGATAAATCACGTTTCGTATAAATGGGGCCAGCATCTAATTCTTCAACCATTCGCAAAGCTGTTAATTTTGTCTCTTTATGCCCTGCTAAAATCAAATTTTGTAAAGGCGAACCGCCTCTTCCATACGGCAAATCAGTCATGTGAAAGCATATACATTCATACGGCTGCCATACCTCTTTTGGCACCTTCCAGTTCCAATGCAAAAAGAAAATGTAGCGTGGTTTAACTTTAGTAAGAACTTCATTGAGGTCGGTTGGCGAATCTACCCAATGCCAACTCCCTTTATGCTGTTTAATAAATTTCTCGTAAGCAGCCTTATGCCACGGTTTACAGCTTGCAACGATATAATCACTCATCTCTTTTACAAACCTGTAAATAGTATACGGTATCTTTATAGACAAAATAAGCCGGATAGTTCGTATTATCTACCACTCGAAGTAAGTTGATTTGCTCGGCCAAAGTTTTGTTCAAATCTAATTCACTATCTTTTGGTGTTCGTCGTCTATAAAAAGTTTCTTCGCCTATTTGTTGCTTACCTAGTGTAGTACTTTGTGGATAGTTAGCGACAAATTCTCGGCATAAGCGAATCGTCGCTTCTGCCTGAGCCTGTCTTAACTCATCAATCAGCTCTGTTCCGTCAAACTCAAGCCATTCTTGTGCGTAAATTACACCGCTATCAACTTTCACGTCTGCCTCAAACAAGGTAACTGGTATTGTATTTTTTCCTTCTAAGATTTGCCATGTTAAAGGCGACCATCCTTTACCCTTCGGCAAATCACTTTCATGTACGACTAAATTATGCTTAAATTTAGCCAACACTTCTTCACCGACAATCTTTCCATAACTTAAATAAAAACATACACCGCCTACTATTAACTCATTTGCATTATGTACCCATGTACAGCGAAATCCCATCTGAATAAAATAACACAACAATTGCGGAATATATTTATTCAGCCAACTATTGGCATCTGAACAAATAAAAATACCCCCCCCAGTATATCAATTTTCTCAAAATTCATTTTTGTAAATATCTTTTGCGATACATAATTTTGTTCTTTGACTTCGGCGAAAATAAGGGCACCTTGTTTGTCTTTTCGTAACTCTTCTATAGCTTTTTCAAGAATACGACAGCCTAACCCTTGTCCTCGCATTGTTGCATCAACCGAGTAATCTATTAACCACCCTTTCTTCTCTTCATCCCAATCAAACCGCACCTGTCCTATCGGTAAACCAGCCACCGTTTCAATAATATAAATTCTGCAAATATTTACTTGCTGCAACTTTCTATAAAACCATATATGATGTTCTTCCGCACTAATAGGTTCTGAGTTAAACGAGTTTGCTCGCACCAACGCATCATTTGCCCACTCAAATAGCAATTCTTCGTCGCTTTGCGTAGCAAGCCTTGCCTGCAAAGCCCCCCCCACCCCCATTGCAGCGACCACCCTTTCAACTCCTCTTCCATCGGTTACAGCCAAGCACCGTTTCGACCATTCTACTGCATCTGTACGAACAAGCCAATTGCGCACTGCCTGCTCAATATTGGACTCTGTTACATTTTCTACCTTAGCAATATACACCGCTGCCTGTGCTTTGTGTAGTTCGTTTGCAATGGGTATTTGGTTTGCCGCTATGGTGATGATGATGGCCGGTAATCCCATAGCGCAGCGCTCCCAAGATGTGCTTCCACCGGCTCCAATAGCAAGATCAGCTTCTAACATAAGCGGTGCCAGGCTGGACAAGTTTTGGTGCAGGTGAAAGTTACTGTACTCATTGGCCAACCGTTCGAGTGCCGGTCTATGAGCATAGCTGTTGCCCAGCACCACATTGAGCTTAATTTCGGGACAGTTCAGTGCTAAGCAAGCTTTCGTAGCCATGCCCGTTACGTTGTGTGGATCACTGCCTCCGAAGTAAATGAAAATGTTTTTTAACGGCCCTTGTCGAGGCGGTGTTCTTAGATGCAGCTCTGAGTATTGTGGATGTAAAAGAGCATACTGGGGACCAAGTAACGTAACACTGTTCTCCCTCACCAGCTTTGCATAATCGGCTTTCGTTTTGCCCAGGTTCTGATCGAGCAACACATGGCAGGCATGTTTTCGATCGGCTAAATCATCGATCACAAAAATCCTCTTAGCGTGTGGTGCAATCATAGATTCCCAGGTTGCATCAATTCCATAGTGGTCCACAACAATCCAGTCCACAGGCTGCCCGGCCTTGTCTATCACCGCTATCGTCTGGCGTGCATCCTCCTCTTGTGTCGCACCTAACCAGTCTGCATGGGCGAGCGAAGCAGTTGTACCAGGTTTAAACGAGTCACCGGAAGGCAACGCCGTTACATTAAAACCATTACTCTTTATAAGCTCAATCAAATTGCCTTCATGTTGACGACAGATGAAATGGCACTTAGCCCCTTTGGACTTCAGCGCTTTGGCAAGAGTAAGGCAGCGCATAACATGCCCGGTCCCGATCTGAGTTGAGGCATCGACACGAATCGATAATTTCATTTAGGGCTAATACCAGAGTTATTTTTCGAGTAGGAACCATGTAATATCGTCTTGCGGAAATAATGAATCGCCATGATATACAAAACCATAGTCAACAAGCTGTAAAATAGGGTATTTAGACATTAATTCACCTGCAAAATCACGTTTAAATAACCGATCTGCATGTCCCCGATAAGGGATAGAAACCGGACTCGGGTTATAATATTCGCATAGTAAAACATATCGCTTACTACTTTCAAATAGTTTATCGTAAACAAATGGCAGTGATTCTGGATTAATATGTATCAAGACTCCTTTAATAAGTACCAAATCATAAGTGGTCTTTGGCTGAAAATCAAGGATAGACTCGTTAAAAATGTTTTCTCTAGGAATAACGGAGGACAATTCATCTACTGCTTTTTTGTTGATCTCAATTGCTGATAGCTCAATATTGGGCAGCAAAAGTTTCAAAGCCATCAAATTCATACCGATGTTCGAGCCGAATTCTATAATGCTACTGATTTTATTTATGCGATAAAGGCATCTCACAAATAATGCCAAATTAGAAGCTAAAATTTCTGCGCTTTGATTTCGTACTATATATTCATCGCCAAAACCTCCAGCCCAAAATTTTTCTTGTTCCGTCTTATAAAAGCTTTTGCTCATATCCATATACCTTTTCTTTTCAGTAATATAAATACGATTGTTTAGTATTTTCAATTTGAGTTATGAGAATAGAGATCTCGTCGGCGCCAACGTCCATTAATATCCTTTATTACAATGTTTCGATTTGCATGTTGATCCACTGTACGGTCAAAATCAACTTCAGTGATACCTATTGCGCGGCAGAAATCACGTTTTGATGCAGGATCACATATATAATCTTGGTCTTTTATTAATTCTCTTGCCTGTTCAATTGAAAGGCTTTTGTCGCGAACAAGGCGGCATGCTATATCAGACACTCTCTGAAAGCCAAATTTTACAAATTTTGTCCAAATGCCCATATGATATCCCAGACTGTCAACTTGAGAGTAGTTTTCGATCTGGCCCTGCCTTTGCCATTCATTTAAGACATTTAAATCTTTGAATCCGACTTCTTTTGCCATTTGATACCAATGCTCAGCCGAATAAGGATAAATGCTGCCCATATAAATTACTTTTAAATTTTCATCTGAAGCTTCATGAAAAATCTCGAGAGTTTCAGCTGAGCCGTATTCAAATGCTGCATTTTCACCATAGAACACCAATTTTATATTCAATGCTCTGGCAAGTTCTAAAGGGATGATGTAAATTTGCTGTTCTAACCATTTCAGAGGATTTAAATATTTCCTGAAATCTGCACGTATATGTTCAGATAGTTCTTCGTAGTTGATTTGATAATTTATTAAATCAGTATTAAATTGTTTAAGCATATTTTGGACATTATCACGGCCTGTTTTTGTTTGGGTAAAATTATCACCTATTCTTACTAATAGTGCTTTCCGCACACCATGGTTTTCAAAAAGCAAACGCAAAATTGCTGTAGAATCCTTGCCTCCCGAAACTGCGACTAAACAGTCATATTTATTACTTGAAATGTTATCCTTGATATACTCAGTTAGCCAAGTCTGGCGTTCAGAATAATTAATATATTTTTTTTTTTCGTTATTGGTGCAAGCCGAACATACACCATCCCGATCAGTCAAACCTGGCCTTGTTCCTAGAATAAAACCACATTCTTTACATGTTTGAATTTCCATTTTCCACTCTCCATCATAATCATGCCACAATAAGAAATTCCCTTATAGCATAAATTGAAATATCGCACACATGATAATATTCAAAATCATTTTAAAAACAAAGTTCTATAGATAAGTTCAGCCCGCGCCCAGTCTTCAATGGTGTCAATATCAACGACACGCCAGTTGGGTATCTTAAGCCCCAGCCCACCGCTGTGTAGTTTATGATTATTGAGCCATGCAATAGCCTTGCCCCAATAAAATTGGCCGGCATCAAAATAGGCTGGTTCTAAATCCTGTGTGCGCGTTAATTCAAATTCCGGATATAATGGTGTCATTTTACCATTTACATCACTACGCAAACTCCTTTGCGGAGCCGATGTAAATTCAGACACCGGAAAAGAATAATCGGCGTTCGAAGCAATAAGCTGTTCATAGGCTTGCCTTAAATCTTCGATTTGAATAAAAGGCACCCCCGGGTAAATACAACAAACATATTCGATTGCCCAACCAAATTTCTGGCATTCTTGAATCGCATGGGCAATCACTGGTACGGTTGGCGTTAGGTCATCCGCCAGTTCTTTTGGCCTTATAAATGGGATTTCAGCATTATATTCGTGAGCAATCCCTGCGATTTCTTCATCGTCAGTGCTAACAACAATATGTTCAAAGAGTCCCGAGGTTTTAGCAGCTTCTATAGCATAAGCAAGCATCGGTTTGCCGCAAAAGGGCCTCACATTCTTTCTTGGTATCCTCTTGCTGCCACCACGTGCAGGAATTACGGCTATGTTCATATATACTTATTCTCGAATGTATAACCTATAACTAATGGTGAAACTTGATAATGTTCGGCCATTTTTTCCAGGTTTTCTTCATTAGGATGATCGGTATCCATAACTTCTAGCAATCCTTCATAAGGGCAAAGAAGCTCTTGTGCAAATGCTCGCTGAAACTTCTGACGGCTCGTTTTGCTACTTGTTACGCTTAGTAAACGTTTGTCATCTTGATTTAATGTAAAAATGCAATCGCCAAGTAAACGAGCAAGGGCAAATCGTTGTGTTGTCTCGCGAGCTGGGCTAAGAAGAATAGTTGTTGCCATATGTTCTTTTTTTAAACCTGCTGTTGCTAGTTGCGTCAGGCGTTTTTGGTTAAAGATACTCCGATCTAAAGATAAATAATCTAGCAACAATTCATTACTTAATCTAGACGCATCTTTGATTCCTAGCTTTTTCCTTACCTGAGCTGCTGCCTTAGCAGCCTGCTTCCATGGCGCCATATCTGCACCAGCTGTCGGTTGTTGCAACCCTGTTAAGTCGGGTGTAATGGTGTGTTGAGATTCACTTAATCCACTTAAAAGACTATTCGCAATATCAAGCACAGATACTCTATGATTTTCGCTACTTAATTCTTCAACTGAAGTTTTGCCAAAGTAATTGTATAACTTTTGTAAACCTTCAATTAATTCATGCGGAGCTTCATCTGGATCATAACCAGCCTTAGCTTCTATCTTACGCCAATCTGTTGCTGTTGAATCATTACGTTCTTCTAACAGTTCTTGCCAAAGTACAGATAGATTAGACTGCGAAACAGTTTTTGCAATCTCGGCCACAAAACGATCAACACCTGCCTCAAAATTCTCAGCATCTAGCCACTCATTTAACTGCCGGGAAAAGCGTATAGTTGCATACTGCCCAAAAGTTTTTTGAGCGGTGCAATGTATAGAAAAGTCATCTGAAGCAAAACGTATATCAGGCCAGATGTAGCCTGAGCCAGTAGCGGTTAACTTATGACTTAAATCCCAATCTAATTGCTGTTCTTTCGTAAGATTTTCTTTCTCTGGTTCCCATCGCAAACGCCACCAATTAGCGGCAAACCATTCAGCCAATGGCAAAGGATCAGCAATAATGGCAATTTCGAGGTTGCCTTGCTCAGTAAAGTGTTCGGTAACGGGTTGCCTAAGAATTTTTATAATAATTGAGGTACTACTTTGTGTTGGTGCAACGAGCAGTTCAAAATCACGCATGGCGTTTATTCCATTCATATATCACTTTAGCTGCAAACGGGTCTGCATCCGGAATTGGATAGCCATGATACACTCCTTGCTGAGCATTTTCCAATTGCGCTTCTACCGCAATCCCGTCAACAGTAACTGCCCAAACATTTTGTGGCCAACCTGTAGCTTCATTACGCTGCCGACTCACTAAGCCTTTGCATATACCAGACAGCAACAATTCTTTAGCCTGATTCCGAGTAGTAATCTTTGTATCGTCACAAAGGCTCTTATGTGGCCGTGGGTTAGCAGGCGGTGTTAGGCCAAAATCACCCGGATTTCTCTTGTGTTCAGGATTACCACCGTAACTAGCACTGCACCATTTATCAAGTATTAATTCGTCACTCCGTTGGATGCGCCGTTTTGGGTTAAAGCTTGTACGTCTTTTAAATGACATAATCGAGAATCTCTTTTAAATTTGACACCACCTCATCTTGCTGCTCATTCGTCATCGAGCCATAGATGGGCAGGCTAATAGCCTCAAGATAGTATTGCTCAGCATTTGGATAATCTTCAGCTTGAAAACCCATCCGCTGATAATACGGTTGGCTGTAAACGGGTATATAATGCAGATTTACGCCTATCCCAGAAGCTCGCAGATCGTTGAAGACCTGCCGATGTGTTTTTCTAACTTTTGACAGTTGCAATCGAATAACATATAAATGCCAGGCAGAGCTGCCCTCACTATGCTGGTACGGCAATGCAATCGGGAGGTCTGCGAGCAGACGATTGTAACAATTAGCGAGTTCTCGGCGGCGGTTTATATAAATATGCAGCCGTTGCAGTTGCGATAAGCCTAATGATGCCTGTATATCGGTCATACGATAATTAAAGCCAAGATCAATCTGCTGATAATACCAGGGGCCATCGGTTGGCTTTGTCATTTGAAGTTCGTCGCGCGTAATTCCATGATTGCGGAGCAAAGCCATGCGATCAGCCAACCTCGAATCATTCGTTACAGCCATGCCGCCTTCACCGGTAGTTATAATCTTTACCGGATGAAAGCTAAACACGGCAATATCGCTATATTGACAACTGCCGACTTTCTCGTTCAAATAGCTCGCCCCTATGGCATGCGAAGCATCTTCAATTACAAAGCAACCATATTTATTAGCTAAAAGGCGAATTTTACGCATATTACAAGGCTGGCCGGCAAAGTGAACCGCGACGATAATTTTAGGCAGACGGCCTTCCTGCTCTGCCCGAACCAGCTTTGCTTCAAGTGCTTGCGGGCAAAGGTTATACGTGCGCTCATCGATATCGACAAAATCAACCCTGGCTCCGCAGTAAAGACCGCAGTTGGCAGAAGCGACAAAGGTAATCGGAGTCGTCCACAACCAATCGCCTTCGCCTAAGCCCAATGCCAGACAGGCGATATGCAGTGCAGATGTTGCACTGTTTACCGCAACGGCATGCTTCGCGTTTACTTCTTTTGCCACAGCCGATTCAAAGGCAGGAACCATTGGCCCCTGAGTTAGAAAATCGGATTGCAGAACGTCGACCACGGCATCGATATCGGCCTGAGTAACTTCTTGCCGACCGTAAGGAATCATTTTAATATTTTCCTATTTTGTGACGATTTGCGTCAATCCAGTCCTGCAGCTCTTGCTCAGTCATCCAATGGTTGTTGTTATCGCTTGTATAGCTAAAACCCTCTTTAACTTTTATGCCGTCCTTTTTCCGCTCAGGTGTGTCATGCCAGCCATTGATTGCCGGTAAAATCTTATAGTGATCAGGATATTCATAAGTGTAATATGAGTCCTCTTCGCCTATCATCTGTTCGTGCAGCTTTTCGCCAGGTCGAATGCCGATAATCTTATGCTTTGCTTTCGGCGCAATAACACGAGCGACATCGACGACTTTCATAGACGGTATCTTTTTTACATAGATCTCGCCGCCCACCATATCGTCGAAGGCATGCCAGACCAGCTCCACCCCTTCCTCAAGCGAAATCATAAACCGCGTCATCCGTACATCGGTAATAGGAAGCTCGCCCGAATCACGGAGAGAGATAAAAAATGGGATCACCGAACCGCGAGAACCCATTACATTTCCATAGCGTACGACTGCAAACTTAGTCTGCTGTCTGCCCACATAGGAGTTAGCGGCAATAAAGAGCTTATCCGAGGCCAGTTTCGTCGCTCCATAAAGGTTAATAGGACTACTCGCCTTATCGGTCGAAAGCGCAACGACTCGCTTAACGCCTTTATCGATACAGGCATCTATAAGATTCATGGCGCCGTTTATATTGGTCTTAACACACTCGAAAGGATTGTATTCAGCGGAGGGCACAATTTTCGTAGCCGCGGCATGTACCACATAATCTACGCCATCCAGCGCACGGTAAAGCCGTTCCCTGTCACGTACATCCCCAATAAAGAACCGAATTCGTTCATCGTCGCCATAAATCTTGGCCATATTCCACTGTTTCATCTCATCGCGGGAGAATATGATGAGTTTCTTCGGATTGTATTTGGCGAGCGTCATCGGAACAAATGCATGGCCGAATGACCCTGTGCCGCCGGTGATCAATACTGACTTATCGCTCAACATAAATAAATCCCTTAAGTAAAATATGAACTGCTAAAGCTTAATAATATTATTTTACACTTTTTACATTGCTATAAATAATTTTCGATGGAATGGAAAAGTAACCATACTGTTGTGATGGGTCGAAATTATTGAATTTAGATTTCCCTCTGTTAAGAATCGTTATTGGAGGAGTTGCATCATCCAGAACTTCATATCTTTTTGATAATGGCGATGCTTCGCTAATATGAAGATATAATGGATATTCTCCGGGACGGATATTTTCAATATTTAATTCTAAGCAAACAGAACCAGCTTGGCCAGATGTAATTTTTTCTGTATTGAAAACATGCCTAACTGATGTTATAATTTCATTGTTGTTACTTGACCTCAAGGCGATGTAAACAGCGGCTCCTGTAATATTTTGTATTGCTTTGAATGAAATAACAATCCTAATAAAATCATTCATTTGAAAGAATGTCTTCTCATGATCTTTATTGTCGAGTATTAATACATTTGTAATCCTGATATGTCCCGATCCTCTTCGATATGAATCGTTGTTTAAATCAGTAAATTCATCAATTCTAATATTCCTAAGTAATTGATTATATTTACTAACAGTCAACTCCGTTTTGTCATAGAATATTTTTTCTCCATTCTGTAAAAGAACACTCCTGGAGCATAGGTTTTTAATTACTCCCATATTATGGCTTACAAACAATACAGTTCTTCCCTCTTTATTGCTCACATCCTCCATCTTCCCAATTGCCTTCTTCTGAAAAGCCGCGTCCCCCACGGCAAGCACCTCGTCCACCACCAGAATCTCCGGCTCCAGGTGCGCCGCCACCGCAAATGCAAGCCGAACGTACATGCCGCTTGAATACCGCTTAACAGGAGTGTCTATAAATTTCTCTATCCCCGCGAAATCCACAATCTCATCGAATTTTTTTCGTATCTCCTGCTTCGACATGCCTAAGATCGCCCCGTTTAAAAACACGTTCTCCCTCCCCGTAAGCTCCGGATGAAAGCCCGTGCCCACCTCTAAAAGGCTCGCAATGCGGCCCTTTACCTTTACGCTACCTTTAGTCGGCGCGGTAACGCGGGAGAGAATCTTTAAAAGGGTGGATTTGCCGGCCCCGTTTTTACCAATAATGCCGATTCTGTCGCCCTGGTTCACCTCGAAGTCGATGTCCTTTAAGGCCCAGAAACGGTCCTCGCCGTCCATTTGCTCCTGATTGTGCATTCCAATAACGGAGTTAGGGTCCTCCTTCCCCCTCACGCGCGCCCACCAGCTCTGGATATCCTTATAGAGCATACCATGGTTGATAACGCCGAGGCGGTAGGCTTTGGAGAGGTTGGAGATTTGGATGATGGGCATGGGGGTTCCTCGAAAGATAGTCGAAAGTCACAAGTCGAAAGTGTTTAAGGCAGTCGAAAGTCTAAAGTCGCAAGTCGAAAGTCTTGTGCGAGGAAACAGATTGAGTTTCATGATACCGAAAGTCCGTCTTTTACTTTCAACTTTCATCTTTCATCTTTCAACTTTCAACTGTCTTTATGCCGCATTAAATACAATTATTTCAAACTTGACATGACGGTCTTTAACGCCATTAGCAATTAACTCGATTTTACCCATAGTTTCGTCGGAAAACCATTTTTCACCGCATAGAGAACAAATCTCCGCGGGTACGTCTTCAAGCAAAAGAATACCATCACCAATTTTAACGGTAAACACTGTTTTACCCGGATATACTGAACCTTTACACATAGGACATTGCGTCATATATTTATCCATGATTTTTTCTCCTCGTTTTATAATCATCTTCAAAATGACCCGTATCAGGCCTATATACGGTAATTATAATAGCATACTCGTCAATAAAGTTATAAGAGCAAACGACATGCAAAGGATTTTGTTCTACTTTATAGAAAACAAGATAGCTTGGAAAAGGTTTATCATTTAAA
>Ga0302236_1000894_pt1 | contig 23248 bp, 17 predicted proteins | sample AAG_UR_Gly_MG_FD_193509 | JGI IMG/M metagenome (GOLD analysis project Ga0302236, IMG submission 193509) | Enriched activated sludge microbial communities from anaerobic digester in WTTP, New Holstein, Wisconsin, United States - AAG_UR_Gly | ecosystem: Engineered > Bioreactor > Anaerobic >...
CGTTCGTCCTGGCAGCTTTCGGCATCGTGGGCGTGTTGTTTGTCCAGGAACCGGCGGCGTTGCTGCGCTCGATGGGGCGTCTGCCGGCGGTGGGGACGACAACGCTCGAGGCGACGGTCCCGCAACCCGAAGATCGCGAGGACGAGTTCTCCGAACCCGTCGCGCACGAGGTTGCCGTGTTCTTTCGCCAGAACGAAATCCGTCGAATCGTGTTCCGCTCGGATCAGCATTTGACGATCGCCACGCGGCCGTTCGCAGAAGTCAAACCGGGTGCGGAGATTGACTTGCTGGCGGGCGAAGAACAGCAATGGCTTGCCAGCCAAGAGCGTGTCAACGCCTTTGTGGATCGGGATGTCGACCGGTTCTACGTGCGCAATCTGGGCAGTCGTCCAGCGAACTTGACCTGCATCATTTCGACCTCGCCTCCGAACCCGGAGGTTTTGACGATTCCCACCACGGCGCTGGCTATCGTGTTCGTTTTTCTGCTGTACCTGCTGCAGCGGTTTGCCGCGCCGCGGCTTTCGGCCATTGCCCTGGCGACGTACAAGTCCGAGGTCGCCCAACCGCTATTTCTGATCATCGCCGCTCTGGGCGCGGTGTTGGTGGTGTTTTTCTTCCCATGGATTCCCTACAACACGTTCGGCGAAGACATCAAGATGTTGCAGGACTCGGGATTGACGTTGATCAAGATCCTGAGCGTGATTCTGGCCGTATGGGCCGCCAGCAGCTCGATCAGCGAAGAGATCGAAGGGCGGACCGCCCTGACGGTGCTGTCGAAACCCATTGGACGCCCGTCGTTCATTCTGGGCAAGTTCCTGGGCATCTTCTGGACGGTGGCCGTGTTGTTCGTTTTCTTGGGCGTATTGTTCTTGATCATGGTGGCTTACAAGCCGATCTACGACGGGCGCGAATCCCAAACGCAAGATGTGACTTGGCAACTGTGCCACCAGGAGATGCTCAGCGCCGTGCCGGGCCTCGTGCTGGGGTTCATGGAGACGATGGTGCTGGCGGCGCTGAGTGTGGCGATCTCCACGCGTCTGCCGTGGCTGGCCAATCTGATGATCTGTTTTGCGATCTACTCCCTCGGGCATCTGACTCCCTTGATTGTGCAGTCGTCGATGGGGCAGTTCGTGTTCGTGCAGTTTTTCGGCCAGTTGATTGCCACGGTCTTCCCCAACCTTGACCATTTCAGTATCGAAGCGGCGGTCGCGGCGGATGTGCCGGTTCCTCCCGTTTACCTGTTTTGGGCGTTTGTCTATTGGGCGATTTACAGCATCATCGCCATGCTGTTGGCCTTGGTGTTGTTTGAGGACCGAGATTTGGCATAATCGAATCAGGAGGGAGTTCTGAGACTCTGAGACGAAGTCGCGATTCCTGGCGGCGAACGATCGGGTTCCGGGGGCTGCTGCGCGGGCGGACAGGTGCGCACATCCGGGAGTCAGCACGGCCATTTGACGGGAGGACGTGGTGATGCGGTGGGTGTCGTTTCGCAGAGCGGCCTGTTTTGGCGGTGGCAATCGCCGGCCGTGGTGGATCTATCTATGGGGCTCGGCTTCCGCCCTGGTGACCGTTTTCTTGGTCGCCGACGTGGGTCTGATTCTGGACCTCGTCCATAGTTACCACGAGGGCGGGCAGCCACTGGGTCGTTGGACCTTCGCCGCCTGGCTGGGGATGCCAGACGAGTCGTGGGGTTGGCTGGATCGATACGAGTACTGCCTGCTGGCGCTGCTGGCGGGACTGCTGGTCCTGGCCACCGCTGAGGCGCTCATGGTGTTGGTCTACTTTCGCCTGGGGGAACTGGCCGCCTGGGACGTCGTGGGGCGGCTGCAAATCGCCGTCTACGACCAGGTTCGACGTCTGGGCGTGCCCGACTGGTTCGAGCGGGAAGGACGGCAGGCGGAGCAGCAGGTGTTGGCCAATTGCCAGGTCGTCCGCGAGGGGTTGGCGGCCTGGTGGGCCAGTGTGCCGCGCAGTTTCGTGGTCGTTGCGGTGCTGCTGGCGCTGGCTGCCTGCATCGACTTCTTTCTGTCGCTGTTGACGATCCTGTTGGCGCTTTTTGTGTGGCGTTTGTTTCAGCGTCTGCAAACGCGAGCGGACGTTGCCCATCGCAATGTCCGCGCCCAGTTGGCGATGCGTCAGGAAGCCGTGTTGGATGCGTTTCGCACGGCGCGCATCGTCGAGGGGCTGACTGCCGCCCCTGCCAGTGACGAGTCCTTCAGGGCCGCCTTCGACCGCTATCGGCGCGACATGCGTCAGGGCGCCACGACCCTCGTCGCGGTGCGCCCCTGGTTGCTGTGGCTGTTGGGATTCGGCGCGGCCTTGTTGCTGTTAGTCGTCGGTCTTTCTCCGCGTCCTACCTCGACGGGCCTGGGAGTGCTGGCCCTGGCCCTGGTCCGACTGGCCCTGCCGGTCATCCGCCTGCGGCGCGCGATGCCGATGGTGGCGCGAGCGGACGAAGCGGCGGAACAGGTTTTCGCGTACCTCGATCGGACGCCGGGCGTGGGACAGATCGCGGGGGCCCTGGAGATCGGCGGTGTGGCGCGCGGGATCCGTTGGGAAGGCGTCGGGATCGCCGACCACGCAGGACGACCGCTGTTGACGGACTTGTCGCTGGCGATTCCCGCCGGATCGCAGACCGCGATCGTGGCTTCCGACTGCCATACGCCGCTGACGCTCGCGGGCTTGTTCTTGCGCTACCAGGATCCCAGCACGGGCCGCATCCTCGTCGATGGAACCGACCTGCGTTCGCTGACCATCCGTTCGCTGCGGCGGCAAATTGCCTTCGCGGCCGCGGACGGGATGTTGTTCACGGGGACGATCGCCGACAACATCCGCGGTCATCGAGCCGGACTGACGCAGGAGCAGATCGACGACGCGGCGCGTCTTTGCCAGGTCCTGGAGGCGATCAAGAGTTTCCCCGACTCCTTTCACACGGCGGTCGGCCCGGGCGGAACCAGCGTTGCGGCCGGCATCGCGTTTCGCATCGGTCTGGCCCGTGCTGCGATCGGCGACCCTTCGGTGCTGATCGTGCAGGAGCCGCCGTTGCCGGCGGAGGACGCAGAGGCTCAAACGATCGACGCGGTTTTGCGGCAGTTGCGCGCAGGGCGGACGTTGATCATCGTCCCGTCGCGCCTGACGACGCTCCGCGCGGCGGAACGTATTTTCTTGATCCATCAGGGCCGACTGCACGCCGAAGGTACACACACCGAACTGCTGCACGCCAACGCGTTGTATCGCCACCTGAATTACGTGCTGTTCACACCGTTTCGCGAGATCATGCCTTGCGGGCCAAATGACCCGCGCTGATAGCAGACGGTATTGCCACGAAAAGCGCGAAAGGGCACAGAGAGTCCTTCGTTGCTTCCGACAGGAGACTCCGATGCAGGGAAAATGGAAAGTCCGCGGCGTGAACCTGAATGTGGCCGAAAGTGGGGCAGGTTTGCCGGTGCTGCTGGTACACGGTTTCCCACTGGACCACACGATGTGGCAACCGCAGCTCGAGGCACTCGCCGGCGACGCCCACGTCCTGGCGCCCGACCTGCGCGGTTTTGGGGCCAGTGACGCGGGCGGCGAGACCGTCTCGATGGAAGATTTTGCGGATGATCTGGCGGCGTTGCTGGACGCGCGGGAAATCCAGGAGCCCGTGGTGTTTTGCGGCTTGTCGATGGGCGGCTACATCGCCTGGCAGTTCTTCCTGCGGCACCGGGAGCGGCTGCGAGCCTTGATCCTGTGCGACACGCGGGCGGAGGCCGACACCCCGGTCGCGGCCACAGCGCGCATGGCCAACGCCCGGCGGATCTTGACAGAGGGGATGGGGTTTCTGGTGGAGGGGATGTTGGACAAGCTGTTCGCCGCCGAGACGCGGCAGCGGCGGCCGGAAGTCGTCGCAGCCGTGCGGCGCGTGACGCTGGCGGCGCCGCCCCAAGGCGCCGCCGCCGCCCTGCGGGGCATGGCCGCGCGTCCGGATGTCTCTGCCCGGCTGCCGCAGATGGACTTGCCTGCCCTGGTGGTGTGCGGCCGGGAGGATGCGTTCTCGACCGTGGCCGAAATGCGCGACATGGCTCGGCTCTTGCCGCAGGCCCGGTTTGTGGAGGTCGCCGGCGCGGGGCACATGTCGCCGTTGGAGCAACCCCAGGCCGTCAACGAAGCGATCCGTGAGTTCCTCGCGGGGCTGAAAACGTAAAGCAGCCAAGCCGCAACCAAAGGGCTCAGACGTACAGAATTCAAAATTGGCGGGGTCAGGTTGTCGCCAAGGTCGAAGCGTGTACCCCGCCAATTTTGAATTCTGTACGTCTGAGCCCGTGATTCTCCGCACATCGCGCGCAGGACACGGACTCGGACACGAACGCGCTCATCCCGGCCGAGGCAAAAAAAGCTGCGTTTCCCGTTCCAGTTGGGCAAACGCAGCTTTGCGTATCGCTGTCTGCCGGGATTCGCCGAGCGGCCGGAGAAAGCTGAGGGATCAGCCTGTCGTCTGGGGCACGCGGAGCCGCTTGTTGATGTCGGTCTCCAACACGCCGAACACGGCCTCGTGGCGTTGCACGGACATGGACAGCGCGGCCAGCAGACGCTTGGCCGTGAAGAAGTTGACAATGATCCGCTGGCCCACCTTGATCGGCTCCGTCGGAATGCCGATCGGCTGGGGATTCAGACCGAAGTCGATAATCAACTCTTCCGGCGTGCCCGTGACGCGGCAGAAATTCGCGTACAGGGCCACGATGTTCGAGTCGTCGACTCGCAACTGCTGCTGAGCCGGGCGAGCCGGAGTCGCCGCCGGTTGTTCCGCCTGCTGGGCCTGGACTTCCGCACCTTCGTTTTCTTTCGCCATACTACCTCTCCATAAACGGAAACTGCAAAGGAAACAAACACTCTGGGTTCATCGAAACCCGTCACGATCACAATTCAAAGTGGAACGTCCTTGACAAGTAGCGGTACAGCCGAGCCCCCAAGGACTGCCATTGGGTATAGATCTGCGCCCGCCCTCGCATTCCGGTGCAGAGCAAGCCTTTCAGGGCGGCCTGGTCGTCCAGAGGGACTCGAGCGTGGTACGAGGTGCTCAACGGCCGCGACACGCCCGAACGGTCGGTCTTGGTCTCCACGCGGCCTCCGGCCTGGCTGGACAAGCTGGCCGGCATCGCTTTCAACTCGACTCGGGCGACCCGGTCGACGTAGCTGCGGAGCAGTCGTCCGGGGAACGCATCGACCTCCAATTTGACTTCTGGCTTGGTTTCGGGCACAGACTTGGCGCCGGCGGCCATCGCCGCGTCCACCAGATCGATGTCGTTTTGATCGACCACCAGCAGCGCTTCCAAGTTCGTGGGATCGCCGACGCGGCAGATCAATTCGCTTTCCGGATAGGTGGCCCCCAGGTTCTTCGGGTCCAAGGGCGAACCGGACCACATCGGCAGACGCCCCTCGGCCTCCTCGCCGTGGGAGGCCCGCGGCGGGGCCGGGATGATCACTCCCGCCGTCGGCGCAACGATCCGCAATCGCGACAGCTCCCGCTGCTTTTCCTCCAGTTGCTGCGCCGTCGTGGTCAACATTTCGTGGAGTTGTCCGATCTGGAGCCCCGATTGATCATCTTTGAACCGTTCCCGCTCGACGGAACGCAGACGCGCCTCGCCGACGGCCCGCCGCCCCTGGAGATCCAACACGGCCAACTCCAGATCCGGGTTGCTGAGGACCATCAGCGGCTGTTGCCCATCGACCGAATCCCCCTCCTTGACCAGGATTTCCTCGACTCGCCCCGCCACCTCGACGTAGACCGCCGCGGCATCCTGCGGTCCGATCTCGAACTCGCACTTGACGCTGTGGGGCAGTGGAAGAAACACGACGGCGGCCAGCACCGCTCCGACCGCCGCGAGCGATGCGATCACTCGATGCTTTTTCACCTTGTGCATCCTCCCCGGAAGGTAGAAGAAGCGGGCCAACTGCCACAAGGGCTGAACGATCAAACCAAAGAACCCCGTGGCCGCCACAATCTGACCGACGATCTTCAGGCCAATCGGCTCGAACACCTTGATCAAAAACATCACGATCGAGAACACGACGATCCAACGGTAGACCACGGCCGCAATCGTGTAAGTCCCGAAAAGAAAGCGGTTCTTCTGCGGCAAGAACGGATTGTCCGGCTGTTCCAGGCCGAGACAGATCCCCACCATGAACCGCTTCAGAATCTCGGTGGCCTTCTGCCGCAGGTTGGGGATCTCGGCCAGGTCCATCAAAATGTAGTAGCCGTCGAACCGCAGCAGCGGATTGCCGTTGAAAATCAGCGTGCTGACCGAACAGATGAACATCACATTCAAGCTGAGGTTGTTCAGCAGGCTTGCGCGGTCGCTGAACCACCACAGGAAGGTGGCGATGGAGGCCAGCAGAAACTCGACGTACATCCCCGCAGCCCCGATCATGGCCCGCTTCCACTTGTTCGGCAGCATCCACGAGTCGGACACGTTGCAGTACAAACAAGGCGTGAGCACCAGCAGCATGAAACCGATCTCGTGGCATTCACCCCCGAAGTGTTTGCAGGACAGCCCGTGACCCAATTCGTGCAAGATCTTCACCACGCCCATCGTCAAGGCGAGATAGATCCATTTGTCCGGCGAGCGGGGATCGAAGAACTCGTGGAAGGTGGGCAGCCGCGAGCGGAACACGTCGAACTGGACGGTGATCAGCAACAAGGCGCCAAGGCCAATCGCCAAGCACAAGGCCACGCACAGCGGATGGAACATCCACCGGACATAGGGATACAACCAATTCAGAAAATGTTCGGGGTCCACTCCGCGCCAACGCAGGGCAAACACGTTGGTCAGCCGGCCCAGCCACTCCCGGCGTTTCTTCTCGCCCCGGCGTTTGACCAGCTGCCGGCCTTGCCCCGCCGTTTCCGAAATCACCAGCCCGCTGCGGTGCAGCATGCCGATGAATTGCTGCAAGTCCTGAAAAGTGATCTTCTGCGGCGCGAAATCCGCCTCGAACCGTTCTTTGATCGAATCCAAGCTCGATTGGCCGTCGAGCATCTGCAGGATGGCAAATTCCTCTTCGTGAAAGCGGAAGTAGTTCAGCCCGATGGGCTCCTTGACGACCCAATACGCCTCGCCGTGGTAGCGGTGTTTGCGGATCTCCAGATCCGGCCGCATCCGCAAGGAGAGACGCCGCGAGGTCGTGCTGACGAGACTTTCCGCAAGGGTAGCCATGAACGTGCAATCAGGGTTTCAGTTTCCACGGAGCGGGATCGCTACCGCGTGGGGTCGCCGCGTAACGGGTTCAGGTAGACGATCATCTCCGCCGTGGTGCCGGGACGCAGCAGCCAGGGGTATCCGTCGCGGCCCGGCAGGTTGTCCACTTCGGCCCACACACGGTAATCCCGGTTCGAGCCGACTTTCGTGCTCACGAAGCTGATCTTGCCACTGAGTTTCTCCGTAAGGCCGCCCGGCAAAGTCACGTTGATCTCCACGTTGGCCCCGTCCACCCGCCCCGGCGCGATTTCCCGAGAGTTGACAAATCCCTCGACCCGCAAGCGGTTCATCCGCACGAACCGCAACACGGGTTCGCCGGGCTGCAGCCACTCGCTCTGCTGAACGTAGATCTCCTCGACCACGCCGTCGAACGGAGCCACCAACGTGCGGTGCTTCAATTCGTTTTCGACCGCCTCCACCTGGGCTTCCTCGACCTTCCGTTCCAAACCGGCGATCTTGAAGTCCATCTCGGCTGCGGTGGCATCGGCACTGGCTCTCTCGTGTTGGACGCGTGTTCTGCGAATGCTCGCTTCCGGGATGGAGCCAGGAGATCTTTTGTTGATGGCCAGCGATTCCTCATATTCGGCGATATAGAATTCGACAACCTTCCAGCCCGCTCTCACGTGTGCGTCGTTGGTCGCTTTCTCGACCGCTACGTCCAACTTGGCCTTCGCCGCCTTCTGTCGGATCAAAGTCTCCGTTTCGTCGATCTTGCCCAGCACGTCTCCCGCTTTGGCCTGCATCCCCGCCTTGGCGATCAGCTCCTGAAGCACGCCTTGCTCTTGGGCGGGCAAATCCACCTCGTCAATCAAAGACACCAGGCAGTTGGGCAGCCTCAAGATCGAACTGGTCCCACTGTCGGAGACGCCCGCGGGCTGCGCTGTCAGCAACAACTCCGCGATCAACAACGCCGTTACGCACATGATCAACACTCCCGTTGGCCGCGCCCGGCAGACCGCACGAACGGCTCTGCTGCCGGATTCCGCCGCGGCATTTGGTTACGTGAGGTAGAAAAAGACGTGAGTCTGCAGCCACTCCCAGGCTTCGTGGAACCAGACGTAGCCCAGGGCTCTCCGCCCACAATACACGCCGCCGGTCACTGTGGCTCCAGGATGCGGGTCGCCGATTTCGTCACGGTTGATGGCCACTTTGACTTTTACAATGTGGCCTTCCTCCTGATGGATTTCCGTCGACTCCTTGACCTCCGTCACTTCGCCGTTCCGCTGAGTTGCCGGGTCCGTGGCCAGCACGTACATCACGCGTTTCCCGGCACCCGGATACCGATCTTGCAGGTTCTTATCGGCACGCGCTCGTCGCACGTGTCCGGCCCGGCTCTCCCGCATGTACAGTTCCAGCTCCCAATCTCCCTTGGGATCGGCGACGCTCAACAGCATCTGGCCGGCGGTCACGGGGCGATACATCAGGGACTTCTGCACGTCCCACGACATCATCACTTCGCCCTCGATCGGGCTGCGGATCTCCAGCAATTCGCGTTTCTTCCTCAATAGCTGGTACTGCTCGTCCAGCGTCTGAAGTTCCTGTTCCAGTTCTTCCGCTTCGCCCTGCAAGCGAATTCGCTCGACCTCGTCTCGACCGCGCAGATCCGAACGATTCTTCTGCTCGAACAACGATCGCTCCACGGACAGCAGACGGCTGCGTTTGACCTGGATCTGGCCCACCACGTCCTGGAACTTGACTTCCAAATCGGTGTTTCGCAACCTGATCAGCGGGGCGTCCTTCTGCACCTTGTCCCGGTCCTTGACCTGGACTTCGATCACGTCGCCGTCGACCGGTACGAAGACGTCTCTCTTGAGGACCGGCTGCAACGTCCCCTTGGCACTCGGTTCGAAATCCTTTCTCACGAACACCAGGCACAGCAGCAACACCACCAGGGCCACCAAGGCCACCACCGTCTTGGGCAGATTGCGCGCGTTGAACAGCCAGCGGGACTTGCCCACCGTCTTCCACAGCGGCATCAGGAAGATGCGGTGATGATCCACCGCGTTGGTCAACGCCCGGGCGCTGTGCTCGTAAACCAGATCGGTCCGCGAGCGGATCACCTCCTCCGGCAGGTCGCTCTCGATCTGCTCGACGACCAACACGCCGATGATCTCGTTGGCCTCGTTGCTTTCGCTGTCCGCCTCGCCCGTCGCGGTTTCCCGTTCGCCCGAATCCCAAGTGCGTTTGGGGCGGCGCAGAGGCAGCACCGCCAGACGCTTGGTGTGGGACTCGTCCACATAGCGGTCCAGCGCCTCCTCGACCTGCGGCGGCAAGTCCTCGTTCGAGCCGTCGAACCACAGCGACTCGCCGGTCGCCACCACGCGCGTGGCCAGCTTGCCCAAATGGTTCACGATGTTGGACCGGTTCTCGATCGTGTCCTGTCCGCTGACGGCCTCGATCTTGCAGATGCGGCCCTTCAGCAAGCCCACGCTGACGCGGTCGCAACCGATCATCCGCCGGCCTTCATTGACGATCACATACGCCGTCTCGCGCACATCCAACTGCTCGTGGACCAGGCGCGCGAAATGATCCGCTTGCTCCCACAGCGAATGCCGCGTGCTGATCTGACGCAGCTTGCGGGTCTTCAGCCACTCCGCCGCCAACTCGCACATCTGAACCAGGAACTTCAGGTAGCCCCGCTGCGTGACCGGCTGCGCGTCCGGCCGCTGGAAGATCTCGACGATGCCTTCCACCATGTTGTCGCTCCGCATCGGAGCCAGCACCAACAGGTAGCGGGTGGGGTTGCCGGCCCCGGTTTCGTCCGCCGTACCTGACTGCGGCGGCACCAGGCCCGGCTCGGCACTCGCTGCCACGCGCGTCAGCAGCGAGAAGTGTTTGGCAGCGTCCTCCGAGTCCGGCGCCAGCAGCGTCTCGCTCATCTTGATCTGGTATGCCAGATCCAATCGCCGGCCGTCGCGAATGACCCATACCGCACCGCCGATGGCCGCCAAGGCAGAGACGATCCGCTGCAAGAACGCGGGATAGAACTCGTCCGGTCCAAGCTCGCTCTTCGACAGCTGCGCGATCTCGCTTACCAGCCCTCGAATTTGCTGCTTGGTCTGCTCAATGGTGTCAGCATTGACTTCGCTGGACATTTCCCGCACCGTTAGGGATCAAGGTGGATGCATAGATTTCAAGTATCAATCGAACCCCCGCATGGTCTGAAAATAGTTAAAATCAAGTCGTGACTATGATGCCGATTCCGACGGTAAGTTCCAGTCCAACAACGGGGATTTCCGTCCGCCCGGAAGAGAAATCCGGGGGCTGTGCGCAAACCTTTACAATTAAACAGGTTGGATGAAACACTCCGACGAATTCCCGGCCGAGGTTCGAGCGCCCCGCCTGATACACACCAATTTCTGCTGTCAACTCATCCACGAACAGCCCACTCGTGGCACGCTCCAGGACACCATTCGTATCTTAGACTAGCAGGATTAAGGGCGTATTTCAAGCTTCGCTACTTGAAAATTAAATAAATTCCAAGTATCCTTTACTTGAAATAGGCGTCTCGGCTACGTTTTCACGGAACTCTTGCTCAACATCCAAGTCTAACCAACCGACGTTCGTCTCGCGGATGGTCGGCGCTGTGGCCACGCCCTTGATCGACCCGCATGGACAACGAGGAGGCCGATGTGAACCGTCGGATGGACACTGTGATCGCCGAGAGGTCGTACAAGACTTTCACCGTCGGGATCGACGAGAACCTGGACCGGACGATCGACGAATTGAAAGAGAAATTCGGCAAGACATCCCGCGCGGACGTATTTCGAATGGGGATCGCGCTGCTGAAAGTGGCCGCCGAGGCACGGGAACGCGACTTGAAACTGACCATCTCCGACCGGAACGACGTGGTGAAGAAGGAGATTGTGATCGCGTAGCGAGTCGCGGGAGGAAGCCCCTTGGGACCGCGCTGACGCCTCCTATTGGCACTTACGATCCGCGTATCCCGCACCCCGCATCCCGTATCCCGCATCAATCCGGCGTATCCAGGTACGGATCTTGCCCCATTTCCCGCTGCATTTTCTTGCGTTGTTTTTCGTGGTACAGCAGCACGTTGCGGTCGCGGAAATGACGCCGCTCGACTTTGCGTTGCGATTTGCGAAAGACGCCAGCCAGTTGGTCAACGCGGCCGTTGGTTCTCGCTCCCAGCTCTTTGAGTTTCTCGCTCCGCTTGGGCCCCAGACCGGACTCCAGGATCTCGTCCTCCAGCGAGAGGAAGTACCGGAATGTGCCGGGATCGCCCTGGCGTCCGCAGCGTCCGCACAACTGGCGGTCGATCCGCGCGGCGTCGTGCATTTCCGTCACAATCACGTGCAAACCGCCAACCTCCGGCACGCCTTCGCCAAGTTTGATGTCCGTACCGCGGCCAGCCATGTTCGTGGCCACCGTGACTTTGCCCGCTTGGCCTGCCAGCGCCACGATTTGAGCTTCCTTGGCGATTTCGTTGGCATTCAGCACTTGGTGCGGCGTGCCACGCTCGGACAGCAAGCGCGACAAGTGTTCGGACTTGTCGATGGATCGGGTCCCAATCAGAACGGGGCGTCCTTGCTGATGTAGTTCCAGGATCTCGCCGGCGATCGCGTGCCATTTGGCATCGGCGGTCCCGAAAATCCGCGTCGGCAAACGGCGTCTCTGGACGGGCTTGTTCGTGGGGACGGGGATGACTCGCATCTTGTAGATCTTGCGAAACTCCCTGGCCGACGTGCGTGCCGTTCCCGTCATCCCCGCCAGATGGCGGTAGCGCAGGAAGAGATCTTGGACGGTAATCCGCGCGGCTTGACCGGTCGGTACCGTGACTTCGACTTTCTCCTGAGCCTCCACCGCCTGGTGGATGCCGTCGCGCCACTTGCGTCCCTCCGCGAGCCGGCCAGTGAACTCGTCGACGATGACCACTTCCCCGTCGCGGATGACGTATTGACGATCCAAGTGGTAATCGCGATGCACCCGGATCGCCCGCTCCATGTACTGGTACAGATCCACCAGACCCACGGTGCGCAGCAGTTCCGGCTGCGGCAGCGACCGGAGGAACTGCCGGCCGGCCTGCGTCAATTCGACTTTCTTGGTGTCGTGTTCGTAGTCGTAGTGAACGTCTTCCTCGAATTCCGGTGCGTGTTCGGCCGCCCATTGATACGTGGCCACGACCTGTTCGCGGGCCTTATCGCCCAGAGAGCCGATGATCAGCGGCGTTCTGGCTTCGTCGATCAGCACGCTGTCCGCTTCGTCCACGAGAGCAAAGTACGCGCCGCGCTGAACGGGTTGTTCGCCGCTCTGGTCCCAACGCTCGCTGCTGCCCTCGCCCAGAAAATCGGCGGTCTGCCGGCCCATGCGGCGCAGCAACAGCCGATCGCGGAGGAAGTCGAAGCCGAATTCCTTGGCGGTACCGTAAGTAATGTCGCAGCCGTAGGCCGCACGGCGCTTGTCGGATGTGTCCGGCGTCTCGATCACGCCGATGGTCAGTCCCAGCAAGCGATAAATGGGAGCCATCCAGTCGGCATCGCGAGACGCCAAGTAATCGTTGACCGTCGCCAGATGGGCGCCTTTGCCGGGGAGGGCGTGCAGGTACATCGGCAGGGTGGCGGTGAGGGTCTTGCCTTCGCCCGTGTCCATCTCGGCGATGTTGCCGAAAAACAGGGCCATTCCTCCGATCATTTGAACGTCAAAATGGCGAAGTTCTACCGTCCTCAGGGCGGCTTCACGGACCAGCGCAAAGGCCTCGACCAGCATGCGGTCCAGACGCTCGCCGCTCTTGGCACGAAATCGCATGGAAAGGCTGCGTTTGCGCAACTGCGCGTCGGACTCGCCCTGCAAGACGGGTTCCAACGCATTGATTTGTTCCAGCAAGCGTCCCCAGTACGCCATGCGTCGAGCGATGGGACCGCCTAGGGTGGTTAAAAAACGGGCTCGTAACAGGCCCAGACGGCCTAGAGGGTCGCGCGATGTCATCGGTATGACAGTCTCTCCAAGTTTGGCAGTAGGGACAAATTGAGAGCCTACTGCATTTTACCGCGAACGGCAATTGCAGCGGGTTTCGACCAATGCCAATTCGTGCAGCACCCTTCACCGCCGCTGTTGCTGGCATCGGTTTTGCCAGAAGCCGTGGTGTGCGTTGCCATCAGTTGCAGTCGATACGACCCGAAGATTTGGTCTAAACGGTGCGGACGATACAGCCGACATAAACGATAGGAGCGTTAGACGGCCGGTTGTTAGGCAAGTTCCGCAGGAGGGGCGGAAGACTGGACTCGGCCGGATGTGACCGTATTTCGATGGTTTGCTGTTAAGTGGGGGGGGCTGCGCAAGGTTTGTCTGGCGTGACGGATCTGTTGCATGTTCCGTGTTTGCCGGACGATCTTGTTGTAAGCGTAGACACGAATACTCAGCCGAGGCGGGTTGTAATCATGAGATCAAAAAACGCAAAACTGACGGTGGTAGCGATCGTGCTCTTGTTAGGGGCTTTGCCTGTCTATGCGGAGGACGCCGCCACTTCGTCTGGAACGTCGCCCTTTGCCGCCGTGCCAGGCTTTCAGCCGGACGCGGCGTACAGCAGCTACGTGGGCGACGATAGCGACCTGCGGGTTCCGCCCGAGGTTGCGGCCCCAGATTCCGAGTATCCGTTTGCAGACGATCTGCCAGCAATCAAGCAGGGCACATGGCAGAAGTCAGCCAAAAAGGGCGGACATGGGCTCTCGGTCAAGGATTGTGAAACCGAACACCCCATGGTCTACGGCCCGTGGGTCAGTTACGAGTACATGTCCACCTGGCTGGAAGGCCGCTATCTGCCGCCGCTGGTGACGTCCAGTCCGCCGGGCATCGAGGGCATTCTGCCTGGCGCCAGGACTCTGTTTGGCGGAGATGACCTGAGCGGCAATCGACAGGTGGCCGGCAAGTTGTCGGTTGGGGCTTGGCTTGGCCCAGCGGAACGGTTGGGCGTGGGCGGCAACTTTTTCATGGTGCAGACGGAAACGGTCGGCTTTGACGCCGCTTCGGAGGGGGGCCGAGTCTTGGCCCGTCCCATCTATGAAACATCGCCGAATGCAGAAAGTGGCGTGGGCCCGGCGTCGTATCTGGTCACCGGCCCGACCTTCGTCGGGACGACGCCGTTCACCTTGTCCGGCGATATCGAAGCGGTTACGCACACCGACGTGATGGGCGCGGAAGGCTATCTCCGCTACCTGATGTACTGTGCCCCCGGACGGCGATTCGACCTGATCGGCGGATACCAGTTTTCGCGCGTGGACGACACCCTGAGGATCACCCACCACACGGACTACGATCCCTCGGTTTTCGCGCGCAGCTCGGATGTCCAGGACCTGTTCGATACGGTGAACAAGTTTCACGGTGGCGAGTTGGGTCTGTTGGGTGAGTTCGGAAAAGGGCCGATCATGTTGTCGATCCTGGCCAAGGTTGGTTTGGGCAACATGAACCAGGTCGTCACGGTCGCCGGACAATCGTCGGTGACCGATGCGGGCGGGGGCGTGGCTCACTACAACGGCGGCGTGCTGGCGCTGCCCACGAACATGGGCCTGTACGAGCAGGACAAGTTCGCCGTGATTCCGGAATTGGACGCGAAGTTGATTTTCAAGCTCACCAAGCACTTGCAGGTGAGCGTCGGCTACAACTTTATCTACTGGAACACGCTGGCGCTGGCGGGCGAGCAGATCGACACCTCGCTGGGTGGCCTGCCGACGGTCAACTCCAGTCAGTGGTTCGGCGGTCCCTTGGACCCGGCGGGCGGTTTGCACCCAAGTTTCCAGGAAATCAAAGATTCCGATTTGTGGCTGCAGGGGCTGACCGTGGGCCTCACCTTGCGGAGATAGTCCGTTCCCCGAGCGTTCTCCGCGGCGGGACCGCCGCCGCGGGATTCCATGAACAAGAACAAAGCGGGACTGACAAGCCGGCCAGCCGGCGGGTCAGTCCCGCTTTCGTTTGTTTCACGAGGATTGTCCACGCTATATCTGCAGATGCCGGCTTTCAACAACCGGCGTTTTTCTCTAGGATGGTGCCAATTGCCAGGAGTGCGGAAAATGGCCGTGAAACGCATCAAACCCGAAGCGCCGAGTGCAGACAATCGCTGGAAGATGGTGGACGTCACGATGCGGCGCAATGGCTACGCCGGACACGCGCTGATCGAGACGTTGCACACGGTCCAGGACGTCTTCGGCTACCTTGACGATCCGTCCATGCGTTACGTCGCGCAAGCCCTCAATTTGCCCTTGAGCAAGGTCTACGGCGTGGCCACGTTCTATCATCTGTTCACATTGAAGCCCAAGGGCAAACACACGTGCGTGATCTGCACGGGGACGGCGTGTTATATCAAGGGCGCTGGCGAGTTGGTTGACGGGGTCCAACAGCGGCATCACGTGCGGCCGGGACAGACCACGGCGGACGGCCAGCTGTCGGTGGTCAGCGCGCGTTGTCTGGGGGCGTGCGGTTTGGCCCCAGCGGTCGTCTTGGACGGCCAGGTACTAGCGAACCAGGCGGCGGACGAACTGTTGGACAAGATCGAGAAGGTGCTGCAACATGAATCTTGACGATCTGGAAGAACATGTGTCCGAAGTCCGGGCCGCCGGGGAATCGTGCCAGCACTGCGTCCGCGTCTGCATGGCGGCGGGCTGCCAGTCGTCCGGGGCCGGGAAGGTGCTGGAGCGTCTGAACGAGCAGCTCGCAGGCCGCGACGACGTGCGGGTCAAGTCCGTCGGCTGCATGGGCCTTTGCTCCGGTGGACCGCTGGTCGAGGTACGTTCCAAAGGCCAGCCGACGCCGGTGTTGTACCAAAAAGTCGGCGAGGATGACGCCGCCGAATTGGCGGCGAGTTTGGGCGGACCGCTGGTGGAGCGTCTGGTCTGCCCCAACGATGTGCCCTTTTTCTCGCGGCAGCACAAGATCGTCCTGGAGAACTCCGGCGTCGTCGATCCCGAGGACATCAGCGACTATATCGCCGCCGACGGCTATCGGGCGTTGGTCACCGCGCTGACGGAGATGAATCCAGCCGAGGTGTTGCGCGAGATCGACGTCAGCGGTTTGCGCGGCCGGGGCGGCGGCGGGTATCCGACGGGGCTGAAATGGTCCACGGTAGCCAAGATGCCGGCCGACCAGAAGTACGTGATATGCAATGCCGACGAAGGCGACCCCGGCGCTTTCATGGACCGCGCCGTGCTGGAATCGGATCCGCACCGCGCCCTGGAAGGCATGACCATCGCCGCCTACGCCGTGGGCGCCAACAAAGGCTACGTCTATATTCGCGCCGAATACCCGCTGGCCATCGATCGCCTGAAGACGGCCATCCGGCAGGCGACCCGCAAGGGGCTGCTCGGTTCCCGCATCTGCGAGACGCAGTTCAGCTTCGAAATCGAGTTGCGGCTGGGCGCGGGAGCCTTCGTGTGCGGCGAGGAAACCGCCTTGATGGCCTCGATCGAAGGCGAACGCGGCCAACCCAGTCCGCGGCCGCCGTATCCGGCCGAATCGGGACTGTGGGGGCATCCCACGCTGATTAACAACGTCGAAACCTATGCCAACGTGCCGCCGATCATTCGCCGCGGCGGCGAATGGTTCGCCGCCATCGGCACGGAACGCTCCAAAGGCACCAAGGTGTTCGCGCTGGCGGGCCGGATCCAGAATACCGGACTGATCGAAGTGCCGATGGGGACCCGGTTGCGGGACATCGTCGAAACGATCGGGGGCGGCGTGCCCGCAGGCCGCAAGTTCAAGGCCGTGCAGACCGGCGGGCCCTCCGGCGGCTGTTTGCCGGAACAGCATTTGGACCTGCCCGTGGACTACGATACCCTGCGGCAAGCCGGTTCCATCATGGGCTCCGGCGGGATGATTGTCATGGACGAGACGTCGTCCATGGTCGACGTGGCCCGGTACTTCATGGAATTTTGCATGACCGAGTCCTGCGGCAAGTGCGTGCCCTGCCGAGTGGGAACATTCCAGATGCACGGCCTGCTCGACAAGATCGCCAAAGGGCAAGGCACGCCCGCCGACCTGGCGCTGCTGGAGGAACTGTGCGAAGTCGTGCAGATGACCAGCCTGTGCGGTTTGGGCCAGACGGCGCCGAACCCCGTGCTGAGCACGCTGCGGTACTTCCGCCAGGAATACGAGGACAAATTGCAGGGCGAGAACGCCGCGCCCACCGCTTCCGGTGACCGGTGACCGCCGACAACTGACCAATGACAACTGACAACTGACAACTGACCATGAAACGCCAAGCACCACCGCCGGTCCGCGTGGTCACCTTCCAGATCGACGATCGCGATCTGAGCGCCCGCGAGGACGAAACGATCCTGGCCGTGGCGCGGGAACAAGGGATCAGCATTCCTTCGTTGTGCCACCTGGAGGGTCTCACGATCTGGGGCGCCTGCCGGTTGTGCGTGGTGGAGATCGAGGGCAGCGCGAGATTGGTTTCGGCCTGTTCGACGCGTGTGGCCGAGGGAATGCGGGTGCGGACGAACACGGAGCGACTGCAGCGGTACCGCCGCATGATTATCGAACTGCTGTTCGCCGAGCGCAACCACGTCTGTTCGGTGTGCGTGTCCAATGGGCATTGCGAACTGCAGACTCTGGCCCAGCAGTGCGGCGTGGATCACGTGCGCGTGCCGTATCGGAATTCGGCCTACGAACTCGACTCGACCAACGACTACTTCCGCCTGGATCACAACCGGTGCGTGCTCTGCACCCGCTGTGTCCGGGTGTGCGACGAGATCGAAGGGGCGCACACGTGGGACGTCATGGGGCGGGGGATTGAATGCCGCGTGATCACGGACTTGAACCGCCCCTGGGGCGAAAGCCTGACCTGTACGGAGTGCGGCAAGTGCGTACAAGTCTGTCCGACCGGCGCCCTGGTCAAGCAGGGGACGTCGGCCGGGGAAATGACCAAGGACCGGCATTTCCTGCCGTATCTCTCGCAGATGAGGCACGCTCCATGAGTGCAGACAAGAAAATCACCATTGCCACTTCCTGGCTGGACGGCTGCTCCGGATGCCACATGTCCTTCCTGGACATCGACGAGCGCCTGCTGGAACTGGCGGAGTTGGCGGAGTTCGTCTACGGCCCGCTCGTGGACGCCAAGCAGTTGCCGGAGAGCGTCGACGTGGGGATTCTGGAAGGCGCCGTGAGCACGGAAGAAGACCTGCACAAGGCGCAGTTGTTCCGCAAGCACTGCCGGTACTTGATCAGCTTGGGCGACTGCGCCGTGTGCGGCAATGTGCCGGCGATGCGGAACTTTTTTCCGCTGGAAGCCGTGCTGGACCGCGCCTACAAGGAGAATGTCCAGCTGAATCCGCAATGGCCGTCGGTCAACGTCCCCAAGTTGCTGAATCCGGTCCGCCCGCTGCACGCCGTCGTGCCGGTCGATCTATTTGTGCCGGGATGTCCGCCCTCGGCGGCCGCCATTTGGTTCGTGGCCAGTGAACTGATCGCCGGGCGGAAGCCGGCCCCCTCGCAAGTCACTCGTTTCGGAGCTTGAAGCACCCCATGACGGCCAACCGCACTGTCACCATTGAACCGGTCACCCGCATCGAGGGTCACGCGCGGATCACGATCCAACTGGACTCCGGCGGCCACGTGGCGGACGCCAAGTTCCACCTGACGCAGTTCCGGGGCTTTGAGAAATTCTGCGAGGGCCGCCCCTACCGGGAAATGCCGGCCTTGACCGCGCGGTCCTGCGGCATCTGCCCGGTGAGTCATCTGGTTGCATCGTCCAAGGCCTGCGATCAACTGCTGAGCGTGTCGATTCCGCCCACCGCGGTCAAGTTGCGGCGGATCATGAACCTGGCGCAGGTGTTGCAGTCGCACGCCCTGTCCTTCTTTCACCTATCCTCGCCCGACCTGCTGCTGGGCTGGGATTCCGATCCGGCGCAGCGCAACATTTTCGGGGTCATGCGTTCGCACCCGCAGCTGGCCAAGGACGGAATCCGCCTGCGACAAATCGGCCAGACGATGATCGAGACCTTGGGCGGCAAACGAATTCATCCCGCCTGGATGGTGCCCGGCGGCGTCAACGATCCGCTGACCGAGGAAAAGCGATCTGGCATGCTGAAGCTGATCCCGGAAGGCATGACGATCGCCCGCCGGACCTACAACCTGTTCAAAGAACTGGTCGGCAAGTTCGCCGACGAGGCCCAGCACTTCGGCAACTTTCCCTCGCTGTTCCTAAGCCTGGTCACGCCCCGCGGCAATTTGGAGCACTATGACGGGCTGATTCGCATCAAGGACGCCGAAGGCAATATCGTCGAGGACATGGTGCCGCCGGATGACTACCAGCGGATCATCGGCGAAGCGGTCGAATCGTACTCGTACATGAAGTTCCCCTACTACAAACGCCACGGTTACCCGAACGGCATGTACCGCGTCGGGCCGCTGGCCCGCCTGAACAACTGCGATCGTTGCGGGACACCCTTTGCCGACGTCGCGCTGGCGGAGTTCCGCACGCTGCAGGAAGCGCGGCCGGTAACGAGCAGTTTCCACTACCACTATGCGCGGCTGGTCGAGATCATCTTCGTCCTGGAGACGATCGATCGGTTGCTGCGCGACCCGAAGATCTTGGAGACGCGGATTCGCGCCCGGGCGCGGAGCAACCAGGACGAGGGCATCGGCGTGGCCGAGGCGCCGCGGGGCATCCTGATCCACCACTACCGCATCAACCCGCGCGGCCTGATGACCTGGATGAACCTGATTATCGCCACTGGGCACAACAACCTGGCCATGAATCGCAGCGTCCAGCAGGTGGCGGAGCGATACGTACAAGGGAGCCAACTGCAGGAAGGCATGCTCAACCGGGTCGAAGCCATCATTCGCTGCTACGACCCCTGCCTGAGCTGCGCCTCGCACGCCGTCGGTCAAATGCCGTTGCACGTGCAGCTTCGGGACGCCGCCGGCCGGATCGTCGACGAAATGGTCCGCCGTTGAACAGCGTGGCACGGCCTACTCGTTGGCCGTGGGGAGCAGCAAACGGCGCGGATCGCAATCGGGGCATCCGGCGCACCGAGCGGTGTCAGGAACCTGCCACGGCGGCAGGTCGCGCGAGCCCAGGCTTCGTCCGCACTGCCGGCACGGCTGACAAAGTGAGCCGTGTCACACCGACCAGGGCCACGTCCGTCACACGCCCGGTGCCTCTGGGTATTCTACGGATCAAGACATGCGGAAGTGAAAATCGACTTCTGCACGACACCCTTGCGACCCGGGGCGGAACGAGTCAGTTTGGCGTCGCTTGATTTCGCTCACTTCGCTGTGTATGAGCGTTACTTTCCGCTTGGCGAAGATGGATGTTGACAGGAGTCCCATTCCCATTCGGCTGGGATCGAGATTCTTGCCTCCGAGTCGGATGACGATATCTGCCCGTTGAGCGAGTACTCTTCCGAGCACGCGCCAAATATCCGAGATGAGGTCCCAGTACCTTTCCGGTCGCTCATGCCGGTCATCATGCGAGACTTGGTGGTATGTTGGGCGAGGTTGCCCTCTTTTCGGAACTCAACCCGAGGAATTCCTGCACACCGGAATAGCCGAGACCGGTCCAAAGATGGGAATAGGCGAATCGTGAGTTAAAGCGGTCGTCGGGTGAGAACACACCGCTGTCTTCGGCTTGATTCAACACCATCAGACCGCGGTAAAGACGCTTCACGGTATCATGACGATCGCCGATCGTGCGGGCGATTTCGTCCAGTTGAATGCCGTAATCGTTGCAAACGCGAGCGATGTACTGGGCCTTCGCAAGTGAATCCCAGTCCTGCGGTCCGTTGACGTGCTTGAAGCCGATGTACTGCCAAACCTCCTCGCGGGTGCATTCAATCACCGGCAGCTTCCGAAGTTGCTCCCTGGCCTCGGCCGGCAGGTCCGGTATGCCGCTTGCGCCGATTCTCGTGCGGAGATTCTCGTCGAGGAGGAGCTTGACGGCAGCGAGTCGACGGTTCCCCTCGATGGCGACCAGCTTGCCCTGTTCTTTGGCGGCGAAGAGTTCTTCGTGTTTCCAGTAGCCGCTTGTCGCAATGGAATCCACCAGTTCGTTGACGGCCCGTTCGCGCCAGAGGATCTGGAGAATCTCATCCTGGTCGTTGATCGAAAGATCCATTCCCGCTAGGCGAGGATTCAGATAATCCAGAAACAAATCTTTGACGGGGATCGGTTTCGGCGGGGGCAGACTTGCCGCTGGTGCTGCTTGTTTTGTCGCCATGTGTGTTTCGGTCCCTTCGCTTCCGACAGGACAAAGGGGGTGGCTCACTCGTTCCCGCGGTTCACGAGTTTCGCGTCGGCACAAGAACGACACGAAGCCCGCTATCGGTACGCCTAAATCGTCAGCGAGGAACGCCGCAGCTCGCCGACGTTTTCGCCCTTTTCAACAGTTTATCCACTTTGCCGAACGCGCACAATTCCGCAATCGTGCAAGCGCACGTTGCCTCAGCGGCGAGGGCACCACCCGAATAGCCACCCGCTAGGCGTTGGTTTTGCTGCACCGCCGGTTCACCGCGTACTCTCGCGTTTGGCAGCCGAAGCCGACGCGCCGCGTCATTTGAGCCCATGCTACCGTCCCGCCGGAAATCGGTCCAGCCGTCCCAACACGGGATGGCGCCGGAAGCGGCCCATTCGGCGTCGCAGGGCGTGCAGGCATTTGCCGCCGCCGCGAATGAGTTGCCTCACTTGCTTGTGTGGCGGGCTAGTGTCAACCCCAGCCGCGTGCGGTATGGTCTGCATTCTGGAGGGGATGGTCCTGCTATGGCGAAAGAGAAACCAGCCCAGGGGAACAGTGGGCCAAGCGGCCAAGCCGCTGCGCCGCCGCTGCCGCCGGGCGTGAAGCTGCTCGGCACGCTCGAAGGGCACCAGAACGCGGTCTTGAGCGTGGTGTTTGATCCGCAGGGCGGGACGCTGGCCAGCGGGAGCGCTGACAAGACGGTGAAGCTCTGGGAGGCGCGAAGCGGCAAGCTGCTCCGCACGCTCCAAGGGCACAAGAAACGAGTCTGGAGCGTAGCGTTTGAGCCGCAGGGCGCGACGCTGGGTAGGAGCAGGACGATGTCAACGGCAGCGACCGGGATTGTTCTTGACGGAGACCTCAGAGCGGACGAGGCGACCGGCGGGCAACTCAGGGCTTGTGCCGATCCACGGGCGAGGAAGATCCGTGCAAGGTTTGAGTGAGGCTGCCCATGCTTCGTCCCGTCTCCGCCCCGCGCGTCCTGGTGATCGGTTACGGCAACACTCTCCGCGGCGACGACGCGGTCGGCCCGATTCTGGCTGAACGCCTGCGCGAGGAACTCCGCGCGGAGGGCATCCTCGTCCTGACCTGCCATCAGCTGACGCCGGAGCTTGCCAGCGACGTCGCCGCCTGCGAGTGCGTGATTTTCATCGAGGCTTCGAGGGAGGTTCCCGCCGGCGAGATCGAGTGCCGCCCGCTGACGCCGCTTCCCCGCGGCGCGGCATCGCTGGTTCACACCCTGAGCCCCGAGCAACTGCTCGCCCTTGCGCAGCTCGTCTACGGCGGCGTGCCCCAGGCCACGCTGGTTTCCGTCGGCGCGATTCGCTTCGACTTTGGCGACGCGGCCCTCTCGCCCCCCGTGGCCGCTGCCATCGAGCCGGCCCTGGAGCGAATCCGAGAACTCATCCGGCTCGACCCCCGGCGAGCGGCGGGCGTCAGCCCGCCGGTTTCTGCGCACGAGCTGCGAGCACCGCGGAGCCCCGAAGAACCGGCGGGCTAACGCCCGCCGCTCGCCGTTGAGTGCAATCCCCCGACGACTCAAAGTCTCGCCATTCTCCCCGCCTTCTCCACGCCGAACTGCCTGCCGCTCTGGCGCAATCGGCCGTCCCTCCAATCGTTACGCTCCCGTTTGCTGGAACAACAGTCATGCCCGGCGCGCCCGGCTGCCGATCAGCGTAGGTGGGTTGTAAGGCCCGTGCGCGGAATTCCTACAGAGCGCACGCATGAATAAGGCAGCGGCGGGTACATGTGCTCGAGTAGGGGGTGCGAACGATGGGGATGGGCCATGGACAGGCGAGATAAAGAGGGTGACAAGGGGCTCCCAGAACCAAGAGAGCGC